>Ga0272441_10000070_pt1 | contig 219775 bp, 179 predicted proteins | sample SSMProp6N_FD_193582 | JGI IMG/M metagenome (GOLD analysis project Ga0272441, IMG submission 193582) | Marine sediment archaeal communities from Little Sippewissett salt marsh, Falmouth, MA, United States - SSM-Prop-6N | ecosystem: Environmental > Aquatic > Marine > Wetlands > Sediment ...
GAATCCTGCGAACAAAGTGGTTACAGCCACTGCGGAGCAGGTGGAGGGAAGGACGTTGACCGAGGGGAACACCATGAATACTGCCGCAGTCCGCACACAGGGGCGGGTAGCTGCGTCTACCGGTCTTGATGGTGTACGTAGGAAAGCTCAGCAGGACAAGGGATCCAGATTCAATAATCTATTACAATACACCTATCCGAGCCAGAGATTTCAGCGTTCGTACCCGAGGTAGGAGCCGTATGAGGTAGTTCCTCACGTACGGATCTGTGCGGGGGGTGCCGGGTGACCGGCATTCCTACCGCGACAAGACATGATTCCATGTTCCCACAATTTGCTGGATCTTCCATCATGAGACTCTTTCATTCTCTCTTCTACCGGTTTAAATAGGCGCATTCACTCCGACCTTATTATTACCGACTTGACATCATCCCCCACCTAAAGGAAGAGGTTTTCCCGGCGATGAGGGATAAATCAGAATAGTTCAAATGTCCATATTTCGCGGACGTCCCGCTATTTTGCAGACCTTCTAGGCGACATGTTCCTCGACTATACGGCCCTCCTTTGGTACATCGGCGGAGTTATCATACACCACCCACTCGTCTACTATAGGCTTATATATTTCTTCAAAAATACTCAGTCCTGAAGCAAATCTGCGGCGTATTGTTTCTTCAGGAACGTTATGGCCACTTCCTTCACAAAAACAGAGGCATCAGATGGCTATAACGACCGTTTGAAAGCCCTGAGATCATCAATCCCTATTACATAGTTTTTTCCGACCTTGCTGTATTTGATTTTTCCCGATTTCACCAGGCGCCTCACTGTGATTTCGGCCACCTCAAGATATTGAGCAGCTTCTTTCAAGGTGAATGACGATGGAATATCATCAAATACTTCATCATAAGAATAATGATCTTTTTCAAACCCGCTACGTGCAATAATAGTGAACAACCGCTCCCTTTCCGCTACCGGCATTGATACTATTTCCTGATAAATTTTTTCCGCCATACCCATAATCATTTTCCCCCGATGTAGGTTTTCAGGTCCTTGTAAAAGTTTTCGTGTGTCCCTATCATCCAGAAAGCAATTGATTCTTCTCCGAGCGAATATGCAATCAGATACTCTTGTTTGTGATATTTGAACCTATACACCTGACAACCAGTCAGATCCCCGACCTTCTCTTCGCCCAATGTCGGCTCCGCACATATACTGTCTACCTCATCTCTTATTGCGAGTTGGAATGGGGGAACCTGTTTCTTTACAAACTTCCTGAACAAGGGCAGAAAGGTTATATCCATGATAAGGTAATTGATAAGATATATAAACAATGAAGTCAATATTAATCTTGTACTGATGCTGTCTCAAAAACGGGGAGAAAAGGTGTTGTTCATTTCGGGGGCCAAGACAACCAAATGAAATAACTGGATAAAGGCTCATAAAAGGCCCTTTTTAAAGGCTTGGAAGGCCCATTTTGCCCCCAAAAAGAGGGTTCTAAGAAAATATTAACAAAAATCTTCGGCACGGATTGCACGGATTAACACGGGTTTTATAAATAAAAGAAACTGCGCAAATGAGGGACCCACAGAGTGGGAGCGTGAGCAGCGTGAACAAATCTGTGTCAGGTATTGGTGGAGGAGAAATGGGACGCCATTTAGCGGTGGAGCCAAGTAGCTCTCCAGGTTTAAATTTATGACAATTATGGCAGAGGGTAAAAAAAATAGGAAGTTAATGTGAATCGTCTTCTGGATTCGGATGAAAAATAGAGTCAATATTTCGTGCACCGTGAAGCACGCGAACAATCTCAATACCGTCCATCAGAGCAAGGTAAAAGATGATATACCGGCCAACCGGAAAGCTTCGCAATCCTTCCGCCAGATCGTCCCTTTCACGCCCTAATTTGGGTTGTACTGCCAGGACATGAAATTTTCGGTCAATGGCATCAACAAAGTCATCCGCACGAGTTTCGCTGTCTTCCGCTATATAATTCCAGATCTCGGCAAGGTCGGTTATGACGATTGGGCGCTTTATGATGATTGGCATAGAGGCGCTCTTTATTATCGTGTCTTAGATCTGGCGGCCAGCCTTTTACGGCCTTCCTTCTTAATCTCTTCGGCATCCCATGGTGTCGGATCTCCACTGTTAAACCCGTCTCGAATATCTTGGCGCAACTGTTCAAGCCTGGTCGCTCTCATGCGGTCCTGTTCTTCCATGAGCCGTAATGCTTCGCGTACAACCTCGCTGGCTGACGTATACAATCCGGATGCCACTTTTTGTCTTACCATGTCCTCAAGTTGTGGGGTTAGGCTTACATTCATTGGCATGGTGTCCTCCGGTTTATTATATTTATATATTTCGGTAACATTATTAATTGACATAATATGGCAATAATTGCCATTCGTCAAGGCTCAAAAAAAGAGGGTTCTAAGAAAAACGATCCTGGGCAAAGGGGTGAAGTCTATTATTGACTCTTGATGACATTGCTACATTGCTTTCACGCATCAATAGCAGACATGATTCCATGTTTCCACAATTTACTGGATCTTCCATCATGAGACTCTTTCATTCTCTCTTCTACCGGTATTAATCGGCGCTTTCAGTCCGACCTTATTATTGCCGACTTGACATCATCCCCTACCTGAAGGAAGAGGTTTTCCCGGCGATGAGGGATAAATCAGAATAGTTCAAATGTTCATATTTCGCGCACGTCCCACCATTTTGCAGACCTTCTAGGCGACATGTTCCTCGACTATACGGCCCTCCTTCATTACAAATACTCCAATGCCTGCCTGTTTAGCGCGTTTTCGCGCTTTTTGGGCAGCCCGTTTTAAAGCTATTTCAGCATTGATAAAATCAGGATCGCGTTCCTTATAGGATCGATCAAATTGTTGATTGTTGAGACCTGCCCCTCTATCCCCTCATGGAGGACATTCAAATGGGGGAATCGATCTTTTATGTCAGGACAAAAGTTTCCCTGTTTTGGCTGAGTTCTTGCGAATCACCTCCAGCACGGCATCCACTACCGCTTGACCTCCATAGCTTGTTGAAAATATTTTAACAAGATCTTCGGCCTCTTTGAGAACCTTGACAGAGTACTCCCTGAGCAGTTCAAACACGATCCTGGGCTTGATTTCAGCACCGAGAGCAAGCCTTTCCCAATGTTTCCAATCAGATAGTTAAAGACAACCCATCTGAGCAGATGCAGCTCGCCACAATCGGTTGTATGCTGAATGCAGCGAGGAGCATTCCTTCAGGCCGGGGCCCCCCTCGTTTTCATATTTCTGGTCTGCAGGGCACCCCAATGCCTGGCAGAAATCTTCCTGGTGTATCCGTCTGATCCTGCCATCTTTGAGTTTTTCTCGATCATATCGCTCTATGACCATGGCATCGAGTTCAACACCTCGTTCTCCATGCCATATTGATACACCAGGTATCCTCAGCGCCGGAGAAAAGATCCTTTTCGCAAGCATCATACAGAAGGCTTCGTTATGCGCCGTGTCAGCGAATCCTCTGATCTGCGGCTTCAGTATGTGTGAACTTGCCTTGTTTTCAGCAGGAAGATACACCTTGTCTTTGGAAATATAGATGGGTAGTTTGTCCTGGGCACTTGCGCACTCTCCGCCAATCTCACGCAATAAAGCGAAGTCATTGTGCTTCGATACGTGGACGATCTTTGAGATCAGATCCCTGATGTTTCCTTCCGGGAGAAGGTTTGCAAAAAACGGGCGTGCTGCGTCATCCTCATATGGGGCGTCCTGTAATGGAAGCCGCAGTGATAACTACTGGGAGTCTTTCCGGGTGAGGTATTCGGGGGTATATTGAAAGACAATATGCTGCCCGGGATCGAGCCATAGGTGACCGACCAGCCTTGTTTCCCAGAATACGTTCAGCTTCATCTGCGGCTACCTTCTGGGTCTGATTACACACTGGAAACCAAAGGCATCCAGTACTCCCATCACCTTTTCTATCTCGAGGGTCGGTTTGCCGTTCTCCAGTTCGGACAGGAACCGTACACCCACATTGCACATCCCTGCTGCCTGCTCCTGTGTAATCCCATGCTCCTTCCGTCTGGTTCTGACGGCCTTGCCAACATCTTTGACCGTCGAAACAGGGATATCACCCTTGTCCGCTTCATTGTTTTTCATAGGCCTGACCTCTATATGTATTCCCGATCGGGAAAATATTGCCAGAGCATGAGTTAAAAGTAAAGCAATTTTACCGAACGGGATAAAAAACCCTTGATGGTGTTTTAGTCATGATATTTTTTCCGAACGGGTAAAGACCGGATGTTCATGCAATGTGACCATTAGGGAGGGGCATGATATCAGGCGTTACTATCCTTTTTGCTTTATCAGCCGTGGCTGGCTGGGACGGGCCGCTGCGGCAATCGCCAACTATTTGCAAGAGAGATCGATTTCGGGTCGCCCATTAAACTCATTTCACCTCTGTAGTTGAAGTTGATATTTTTATAGAGTATTAAGATGAAAGGGGTAAGGAGGGTTTTAATAGATGAGACCTAACGACATAAAACAGGAAATAGAAAAGTTAAGTCTTGCTGAGAAACTATTATTAATAGAGGATATTTGGGATTCGATTGCTCTTAATAATTCAGAACTACCCATGCCTGAATGGCAGATGAAAGAACTGAACAGAAGATATAAAGAATATAAAGAGGGCAGTCAAAACCTTCATGATTGGCAATCGGTCCATGAAGATATTAAAAATAAGTATAAATGAGACTTCGTTATACTGACAGATCAAGAGATGATGTTGAATTGGCTTTTGCATGGTATGAAAGACAGAGGAGAGGGCTCGGATTTGACTTCCTTGATTGCCTAGAGGCCTCACTGAAAAATATAATTGATCGTCCGGAAATGTACCAGATCAGATATAGAAGTTTTCGTGGGTGCCAAATAAGAAGATTTCCTTTTTCAGTATTCTATACAATCGAAGATAATGATATCATAGTCCATTCTGTTTTCGACAATAGACAAGACACAAAGAAAAGGCCATAAAGGGAGCTAGGATCAAATTTTTATTTGGCGTTTTTGGCCTAGTTCCTGGTCGCGGGCTATCTGTTTTCGCTGAACGAGATATCTGTCAATTCCGACTGCGATGATATTCCCAAATTCATCAATGAACGCTTCCGGAATATATTGGCTGCCGCCGGCCATTCAGGGTTGTCGGTTGCTGTCGTGATCAGCAGCAAAGACGGAAATAGCGAGGTTTTCCTTGGATTTAAAAATGGGTCAACCAATGAAAATGACCCGGAACTCTTTGAATCCATAGTGAACGGCATTTTACCGGGGAAAAATATCGAACTCCATGAAACCATCAATATATCTTCTCTCGCAGATGGATACCGTCACGGCGGCATGGTGACCGGCGTGCCGATACTGAAAAAAGCCGATGAGAAACAGACGTTCAACTTGTCATCGGTTGTTCGCAGCCTGTACGGAAAGGAGTATCTGCTCGCTATCATCTCAAAGCCGGTTTCCGAGATGGAAAGGCAACAATCATTCAACGAGTTGATCCAGATTAGAGACAGCCTACATGCGCTGGCAAAGCGAACGGTTGGTGAAGAAAAAGGATCAGGCAAGTCGGTGTCTGAAGCTGAAACTTTAACAGCAGGAAATTCGAAAACAAGGGGGCATAGTTTTGGAGGTTCAGTAGGTATTTCTGGTGCTTCTATTTCGAAAGAATAATACAGGGGTTTGGCGCAGGCTATTGGGAGACATCAATCACTTTCGCCACGCGAGATAAAATCGCCGGCCATGTTCTGGCCGGAACCTTTGCAGGTGAACTTTCAAAGCCAAGCGACAAACTGCTGCCGCCTCCCCGTATTTGCCTGGATACACTCGAAGATAAAACACTGTTTATCCCAAAAGTAAGCTCTGCCAACACCCTTTTCCCGAAATCGCTCTCTTCATACATCACGAGCGAGGAGTTGTCGCTTGTCTCATCTCCGCCCGTGGAGTCGGTGCCGGGCTATGAAATACAAAAAATGCCTGCACTCGCCTTGACAGATACCGGCAATAGATCCGGTATGATATTGGGTTCTATTGCAGATCATGGAAACCCGATCCTTGACAATTATCTGTATCTATCCAAAAACGACCTGAATAAGCACCTTTTCGTCTGCGGTTTGACGGGAAGTGGAAAGACTGCCACGGTCAAGCATATCCTGAAAGATCTTGTCCAGAAAGAAGGCACTCCATTTTTGGTGCTGGAGTCGGCCAAACGGGACTACCGGCAGCTTTTGGCGAATGATGTTTTCAAGAAGAACTTGAATATATTCATCATAGGAGATGCGACGGTCAGCCCCATTCGATTCAACCCTTTCTACATTCAGGAAGGTGTTCATCCCCTGGTGTATATTGATTATCTAAAAGCCATCTTTAATGCCGGCTTTTCTCTGTACACAAGGATCACCGGCGGCTGTAAACTGTCCGGTGGATTTGCTTGTGTTCGCTTTAACGATAGACATCTTTCCGATGGCCAACTTTAACAACCCAGACTGACAGTTCATCATCCTGTATAGAATAAATAATACGATATAAACCTTGACGTACTCTATACCTTTTTAGGCCGGTTAATTTTTCGCAACCAGCAGGGCGTGGGTCTTCTGCAAATAACTTTATACGATCAAGGATTCTCTTGAGATCTTTTCGGGGAATTGATTTGAAATCCTTCTCAACTGATTTCTTAAAGAAAATCTTATATGCGGCCATCGTTCTTTAATTTCTTGACCATTTCATCATAGCTGTTGAGTGGCTCTGAAATCCTTTCCTCGAATGCAGAAATGTCCTCAGCATCTTCCGCCAGGGATTCCCTTACAGCTTCATTCACAAGATCTGATAGTGAACGTGATGTTTCCACGGCTTTTAGTCGTAACGCCTTGTGAAGATCTGGATCAAGGTATATGGTTGATCTTTTAGAATGTAACGCCATAACGTCATTTTCGCTATGACGTTATAACATCATAGCGTCAAGAAGGCAACTTCTCAATAGTAAAATTAGAAGCGGACAATAGATATAAACAGTGCCGGGGGCTGGTCTTGATTCTTGAAATATAGGGGTAATACGGTAAACACTCACACCGATGGCTTTATTTTCAGAAAGAACGCAATTGAAGAGAGAAGGGAAGGGACCAAATCTCTATTCTTTAAGAAATATAAAACAATTTTGAATAAAAAACATATACAAAGAGCCGGGGCATATCATCACATGTATTCCAACCCTCTATTTTCCTAATATTTGGGTTGCTTTTTGTTGTCCTTGTGAACCATTATATTATGTACTTGAAACCTGCGGAGGGATAAATGGTATTTTCAATTATCAGGGAGCCTGGGAGGTTGATTGCCTCAGTTCAAAACAATGATATGCCGGTGCAATACGAATGTTCATTGTCCGTATGTCCGAATCCTGTGTGTACCTGTGGAGAGTTAGCTCTTAAACTTATTCCGATGGAAAACCAAAGGGGTATATTAGCCCCGCACACACTGACAATCATCCCCGGCAGTAAAAAACTCAAGAAGGAAGACAAACAAAAAGATAATATCGATGAGATGCTCTTTGCTGAAATGTTTATGTCTCAGCTGGACGAAGATGATTATCTTCTTTTGGAGTCGTACCTTTATAATTATAAGAAAGAAATCACCGAGAACGCGAGTGTGGATTCTATTAATGCACATTTCGACTATGATGAGGTTGAAAGAGACGGTTTGATGTCAATATACAATGATGTCCTTCCCTATGCCGAAACATTATCTGTCTCTATTAATGACAAGCAATATGAGCTTATAGACCAATACTGCCTATTGCCGGGATGTTCATGCACGGACACGACATTAAGTATCTTTGAGCCATGGAATGATGGACCTCACAGCGATTTTCCCATTATTTTGAATTATAAGAACAAACAATGGAAAGAACCCGAAGGCCCCTTTCATGCTTTCTCCACCGAAATCCTGAGATTGAAGGTCGAATCTCAGATCCCGGATTTTTATGAGAAGCTTTATAATCGGCATAAAAGGCTTAAAGCAATCTATGCCCACTGTAAGAGGCGTCACAATCAATCAAGGCAGAGATCGGTAGGGGTTCGTGTTGGCAGAAATGATCCTTGCCCCTGCGGCAGCGGAAAGAAATACAAGAAATGCTGCCTTGATAAAGATGCGTCTAAATGACTGATAAAACCATGGCGGAAGCGCATGGGAATCGAACCCACCAGCCACGCTCGCCGCGCAGCACACCGGATTTGAAGTCCGGGGGACCCACCAGGACCCGTCCGCTTCCGTTTTGCTTTCATAGCATAATGTTTAGATAAAGATCAACATTGGCTATTTAGTAAAAGATTACTTTGAAGAATGGTCATGCTGCAGACAATCGACTATCTCACAAACCATTAATTCATATATTGTAACGAATTAATGCGCCTTGACATGGATGGCGTGAATGTTCATAAAAAGGCTATGACCGTACGCCTTTGCACATGTCTTATCCTCTCGGCCCTTATTCATGTCCTTGTTTTCCTTCAGCCATGGCAGTTCCTCGGTTCGACTCCGGAGGTGGACGAACAGGATCAGAGCATTTCCGTCGGGCTCGTCGATGATTATCAGGAGGAGGAGATACAGGAACAGCCGGATCCGGTAGAAGAGGTCCCCATCGAAGAGGAAGGGGTGAGCTTTGAGGTGGAGGGGGTCGTTAATGCCGACTATCTAGAGCTGCTGAAGATGAAGATATTCAATGTCTGGGAATATCCGGAAGATGCAAGGGTAGGTGGTTATGACGGGCAGGTGAGGATCGCCTTTGTGCTGGATGACGATGGGCGGCTTATCGATAGGGGTATAGTTTCGAGCTCTGGCTATTATCCGCTCGATTTAGCCGCAATGGGTGCTATAGAAAAGGCAACCCCGTTCGGTCCGTTTCCTCAGGACATTACAACCGCAACCTTGAAGATCACTGCAAAGTTTTGCTATATCCTCGATTGAACATATTTTATTAAAGAGATCGGCGCCAATACCGATAAAAAAGATATGGAACCGGTTCAGGGAACAAATGCATCGCTTGCGATTGCAGAGATTGCAATCGACAATGCCAGGACGCAAAATGAAATAGATGTCGCTAGATCAAAGCTTGTTCTCGATACGGTAAGGCAGAGCGGCCGGCAGATGGTCGAGATGCTCGAAGGCCTTGGAGAGATCATAAACACATACGTTTAAACCCTGCCGGGATATATTCCCTTTCCTTATAAATTGAGTTGCAGGCATCATCGTGGTATGTAATTATGTCGCAATAGAATACTTTGATATAAATTGTTGCATATAATCATGCATGGGATTAAGAGGATAGGCATGCGGTTTCTACTGACAAACGATGATGGTATATATGCGCAGGGGCTCGCCGCAATAAAGAACGAGCTTGAAAAACACGGTGATGTCACTGTGATTGCGCCGGTGACCGAACAGTCTGCCGTGGGGCATACCATTACCATCTCCGATCCTTTGAAGGTCATTCCCATATATCGCGCCAAGGAGTTTTACGGCTACGGTATAACCGGCTCTCCTGCAGATTGTGTAAAGCTCGGGATATCATGCATTATGGAATCACCGCCGGATGTCGTGGTCTCGGGGATCAACAAGGGTGAAAACGTCGGGATAAACGTGCTGTATTCGGGTACAGTTTCTGCCGCTACAGAGGCGCTTATACTGGGATATACCGGCGTGGCGCTCTCGGTTGATAATTATTTCAATCCCGACTATAGTGCCGCCGGTCTGTTCGGTTCGCGTCTGGCGGTAACACTTGCAGAAAAAGGAGAATCGCTGCCTCTTGCCCTGAACGTCAATTGCCCCTCATCGTCAATAGAAGGCATAGCAGGGGTAAGGATTACGCGTCAGGGTGATTCCAGGATCATGGACCGGTTCGTAAAGAGGGAGAACCCGAGGGGGGTTGTGTATTACTGGCAGGCCGGCGTTACCACCTATATAGATGAGGCCGAGGATACGGATGCCTATTGCCTCAGGAACAAGATGATATCCATTACCCCCATACACTATAAACTGGGCATAGATAACAACGATAGGTTCCTGAACAGCCTGGATATGGAGGGCCTGCTACGTGGATTATGATGCGATCGAGAAAGAGATCGGGTATGCCTTTAACGACAAGAACCTGCTGACAGAGGCATTGACCCACACTACATATGTGAACGAGCATAAGGAACTGGGCCTGAAGGATAATCAACGACTGGAGTTTTTAGGCGATTCTATTGTAAACACTGTGATTACAACTGTTTTATATGACAGGTTCCCTGATGAAAAGGAAGGCGTTCTCACCAAAAAGAGGGCCGAGCTGGTCAGTGAAGGCGCACTCTCAAGGATTGCCGGACATATTTGCCTTGGAGAGTTTATGCTTCTGGGCAGGGGAGAGGAAATGGACGGGGGGAGACAAAAGCCCTCTATACTGGCCGACAGCTATGAGGCTGTTATCGGAGCTGTTTTTCTCGACAGTTCCTTTGATACGGCAAAGGTTATCGTGCTTCAACACTTCAGTCACGCGATCGGGGAGCTGGACAATGTTGCAATAACCGATTATAAGAGCACACTGCTGGAATACTGTCAGTCAAAATATAGATGTCTGCCTAAGATAGTTGTGGTTGATGAGACCGGACCGGAGCACGACAAGCTCTTTCTGGTCCATGTAAGGCTGAACGGCAGGATTGTAGGCCACGGACAGGGCAAGAATAAAAAACAGGCCGCACAAACGGCATGCAAGGAGGCATTGAGATTGCTGGATTATCCCCAATAGTCATTCCTGTATTCATATCTCACCTCGGCTGTCCTCACAGATGCGTGTTTTGCGATCAGAGGCAGTTTTCAGAGACCATAACGCCTGAAAGGGTGGAGGCAGAGGTCGAGACCTTTATCGGCCTTTGCAGCAGGCCTGATCAGCGGAAGAGGTGTCTGGCTTTTTTTGGCGGTTCTTTTACCGGCATAAAGGAATCCCTGTTCGAGAAATACCTGAAGGTTGCATCGTCTCTGGTCGCTAAGGGTATTGTGCATGGCGTAAAGGCCTCTACAAGGCCGGACATGATATCGCCGGAGATCCTGGATAGACTGGTGGATTCGGGTTTTGTCGAGATAGAACTCGGTGCCCAGTCCATGGATGACAAGGTCCTGGAGATGAGCAGGAGGGGGCATACCCGCCTCGACACCATAAGGGCATCCGAGATGATCAGTTCGTCAGGCCTGCGTCTCGGGATTCAGATCATGCCGGGTCTTCCACTGGAGGACAGGCAATCCTTCAGGGAGACGATAAACGCGATAACCGCCCTGAAACCCGATACCGCGCGTATCTATCCTACAGTAGTCCTTGCAGGAACAGGGCTTGAAGGATTATACAATCAGGGACAATATACCCCCCTTGAACTGGACGAGGCGGTATCAAGGTCTTTATTCGCCTATTTGAGGCTCAAGGAAACGGGATGCACTATCTTGAGGATCGGAATACCGCCCTCAGATGGGTTGAAGATAATAGCAGGGCCTTATCATGATTCTATCGGTTATCTGGTCAAGTCAAAGGCCTATTGGATAATGGCTAGACGTATGGTCGATGTGTGCGGGCCCGGTGCGGAACTCAGGGTTCATCCCAGGGACCTGCAGGAACTGATTGGGTATAAAAGACGTAATATCAAGGATATATCCTTTTCGTACAGTTTTGATGAAACCCTGCCGAGGGGATATGTCAAGGCCTTTGGGCCCAGAGAAAGTGCTTGTGTACAACTGAATGATATAATAGGGTATATTTTATGAAAACAGAAAACATTACTGTCCAGTCCATACCTGTTTTGCCCGAGATTGTGGATCATGTTATCAGGATGGCTCTTGATGACGATGTTTCGCTTGCCAAGCTTGCAGGCCTTATCGAAAAGGAACAGGCCCTGACAGCGAGGATACTCGCCTTGGCAAATTCAAGCTATTATAAAAGGTCACGCAACGTCTATACGGTTCGTGACGCCGTGGTAGTCATCGGCATGGATTCGGTCCGCACCATGGCCCTGGGATTGTCCGTACTGGACATGTTCCCATCGAAAAAGGGATCATGTCTGAATCATAAGGACTTCTGGAGACATTCTATGGCCTGCGCCATATATGCAAAGAGCATGATGGAATCCATTTCGAACTCTTTGAGCGCCAAGGCCTTTTGCGCAGGTCTTCTTCACGATATCGGCAAGCTCGTCCTCGACAGGACCAGGCCAAAGGAATATGCCAGGGTGCTTAAAGAGGCCAAAGACGGTTCGCGTCCCCTAGTGGAGATAGAAAAGGAGATCCTGGGCATAACCCACACTGATGTAGGCAGGGGTGTCCTTTCACATTGGAAGCTGCCCAAGATATACGAAGAATGTATCTGGTGTCACCACTCCCCGGTCAAGGTTTTGGATGACGAACAGTACAAGGTCTCCGGTATTGTTCATATTGCAAACATACTTTCGCATATGACCTATATAGGCTCATCGGGTAACAATTTTCCCCTCAAGATAACCAACCCTCTTCTCAAGCGGTTCGGGCTCAATCCCGATCTTTTAGACGAACTGATGGTCAGTGTGCCCAAGGAGATCGACTCCATATGCGAAGAGATCGGTATCGGCAGTACCCCGGAGGGATTGTTTAGACTGGTAAACAAGGCCAATATGAGGCTCGCAGAGACATCCATGATGCTTCAGCAGCGTACAAGGGAGACCGCACTCTCCAGAAAGCGTTCCGATATCCTGATTCGTCTTTTGAGTGAGTTGAACGGTTCGACAAAGATATCCGAGGCGCTCGGAAAGGCATCCGGCCTGCTTACGGAAGCAGGGCTTATTAAGGGTTTCCTGGGTGGTTTAAAGATAGGCAGATCCAGCCTAGTATACGAGTCCGGTCAGGGAGACTCCTCGCGTTTTATAAAGGTGGGCGACGAGGAGATCAAGAGCATGATCCTGTCCGGAGATTATTCGGTAGGGATGAATATGGCCTCCGGCATAGTCGTGTACCTCGATCTCATCGACAAGGATTTTATCGAGGACCAGGTGTTTGTCTCATCGATAATAGGGGCAATAGCAGCCTCTCTCAGGCGGATATATGCCGAGACTGCAATGGTTGATGAAAAGGGCGTGCTCAGGCAGGCACTCAAAAGTGCCTCTGAGGAAAAGCAGAAGGCCGAAGAGATGCTGTATCTCAACAGGGAACTGATCGATGCATCATCGGTCGGTCTGTGTCTGCTGGATGAGAAGAACATCGTGCGTCTGGAAAATGAGAAATCAAGGGATATCAAGAGTCTGCTGGGTATCTCCTCTGATGATTTTATAAAGAGCCTTGGCAGCAAACCCGTTGATGCCAAGAAGGATCTCAAGGATGCGATCACCTCGCGCCTAGAAACAGATATCCTATGGCGCTACCAGGAGAATTCCATCAGGTTCATTACGCGGCCCGTAAAGCTGAATAACTGGATGCTTCTTATCATATGGGATGTAACCAAAGACATAGAGGACCAGAGACGGACCTATGCCTTTGAGAGGATGTCAACAGTGGGAAACCTGGCCGCATCCATGGCTCACAACATGAAGAGCCCTTTAGGGGCCATACAGGGCTTCGGTAATATCATCAAGGACGATCTGAACAACTCGAGAATCAGGATCCTCCGTGGTGAAGAAGAGGATCTCGATTTCAAGGAGATGATCAATAATATTATAGTAGCCTCAGAGAATGTGCTCAAGATAGTGAATCAGCTGTTGAATCTGACCAAGAAATGGGATAGCCCTGAGGGAGAGGTGGAGATGGAGGATTTCGTCGACGGCATCTTCCATCTGCTGAGTTCTCAAGCGAATTCTGCCGGGGTATCGCTTAACAGGGAAATAGAGTGCAGACAGGCCCGGTTCAAGAGGCAGGCCATGGAACAGATCCTCATCAATCTGCTTATTAACGCCATTAAGGCGTCTAAAAAGGATTCAGAGGTGGTTATGAGGGTGTCCATCGGCGATGATGGGGTAATATTCTCCATTATAGATCATGGTATTGGTATGGACAAGGAACAGATTAAAAAGATATTTGAACCTCTCTACACTGCATGGCCATTAAAGACCGGGATGGGCCTTGGCCTGAGTCTGGCCAAGGACATGGTGGACTCGATGGGCGGAGAGATAAACGTATCTTCGAAATCGGGAGAGGGTTCGACCTTCAGAGTATGGATACCCTTAAAGTCCGGCAAGGAATAGCTATGGAACAAAAAATATTGGTTGTTGAAGACGATCCTGTCTTCAGAAATTATCTGTATCAGGTGCTCAAATATGATTTTGAGGTCTTTACGGCCGAGGGTCCGCTCGAGGCCCTTGATATACTCTCGGACGAGGCGTTCAGCCTCATGATAACGGACTTGAGGATGCCGGACATGGATGGCAGGGACCTGGTCAAAAAGGTTCACGCAGAGCTTGATCCCAATATTATCGTCATAGTGATAACCGCCTTTGAGGATGACTGGCCTGTGGATGAAGCCACCTCGACAAACGTGTTCAGGTACTTGCGGAAGGGCGCCTTTCTTCCAACCGAGCTGAAGCAGAACGTTGAAAAGGCCCTCGAGGTAAGGGGCTCTATAGTCAGTCTCGAGGAATATAAGAGGCGTGTGGACATGTCCGAGACGATCTATAAGGATGTGTTTGAAAAATCCACTGACGCACTGTTTGTCGCAGATGTCAAACTGAAGCCCGTGACGATCAATCACAGGTTTGAACAGATAAGCGGGTATAAGCTTGGAGACATCAGTCAGGGGACATTGTTCGATATTATCTCACCCGAACACAGACAGGACGCGATTCAGGCATTCGATGCGCAGATCGCCGGCCAGCCACCGGGTTCGATCAGCGTAGACCTTGTCTCAAAGGATGGTTCGAAGAGGCATGTAAAGGTATGGGCGCGTCTGGTTCAGGATATACAGGGTATGTCCAAGGCGGTTTTCGGTATAGTCAGGGACATGAGCCGAGTGAAAAAAGATGTATGTGATGTGCCTGAAAAGTCTGATGCAAAGACGGAAAACGACCGGGTAAGCGCTGTTGAGAAAAAGTTTCAGCGGCTTACCGAGCATGCCAAGGATATCATTATATGGCTCGACAGTGATTATAAATGCGAATATGTCAATTCCGAGGTGGAGAGAAGCCTTGGTTATACCTCGGACGAACTTCTGGATAAAAAGATACCCTGGAAGGAGATGCTGCATTCCGAAGATTATCCCCTTGTGGAAAAATGGATCGGTTCGGCCTCGCAGGGGATTACCGACCTGGAAGGTGAGTTTCGCGCCTTTACCAAGTCGAAATACATGCTTTTCCTTTCATACAGGATATCCATACTCTACGCCCCTGACAAGACCTTTGCGGGCATGGATATCGTTGCCGAGGATATAACCCAGCAGAAGATCGCCGAACAGGAATTGAGGAAGGCCAACAAGAAGATCCTGGAGTTTAACGAACGCCTGACAAACGGGGTGGGTAAAAAAATACGTGCCTTGAGGGAATCGGAAGAGCGATATAAACATATTGTAGAAGATTCCAACGATGTGATCTTCTCCCTGGATAAGGAAGCCAGGATCGTCTACATGAACCGGAGGGGGCTGCAGATATTGGGTATGAAGTCCGCCGACGTGTATGGAAGGCCGTATAACGAGTTCGTCGTGGATGATCCGTCAGATAAAAAGCTCAAGGAGATAATAGGCGCGCTGGTGGATAATACGGATCACGAACCATTTGATATGTCCATAGAGACATCCGCGGGCAAGAGGATATACCGCACTGCCATCATACGGATCGGCAGTAAGAAAAAGCACGAGTTCGTATGTGTGGCAAGGGACCTCAGCGAAGAGATCGCAAAGAATAAGAGGCTCAAACTTCTGGCCAACATAGAGTATCACAGTGCAGATGCAATAATAGGCCTCGATACTGCCAGGAATATCATGTCCTGGAATCAGGGTGCATATATGATGTTCGGGTGGAAAGAGGAAGAGGTCTTAGGCAAATCGGCCTTTATCATAGTCCCGAACGAGGAGATAAAGGATGCAGGGGAGATCCTCGATGAAGTCAAGGTCAAGGGTCTGGTAAAGGACCGGGAGACCAGGAGAAAGACGAAAGACGGACAGATCCTGGATGTGGCCCTTACCATTACCACCATTAAGGACACCGCAGGTGAAATATTGGGTTTTTCCGCCATAATAAAGGACCTTAGCGAACAGAAAAAGATGGAGACTGCGCTTATCCAGTCGGAAAGGCTTGCCGCAACAGGCAAACTCTCAGCCAGCATAGCCCATGAGATAAACAATCCGTTATACGGGATAAGGAGCTGTCTGAATCATGTATTGAATACGAAGAACAACGGGGTGGACAGGCAGTTTGTCCGTCTTGCAGTCAAAGAGACAGACAGGATTGCAGACCTTATCCGCAACATGAAGACGTTTTACCTGCCGAACGAAGGCAAGGGCCAGGAGATAGACGTGAATGAAACCCTGAGGGAAGTATTCATGTTCAATCGCAAATACCTTGAAGAGAATATGGTGAAGCTCGATTTCAGGCCCGTGGATATCCCGAAGATCGAATGCGTACCTGAACAGATAAAACAGGTTTTTCTCAATATCATTACCAATGCCGTAGAGGCCATGCCCGAAGGCGGTGATCTTTCCATCGATACCACCTCTGATGAAGGAGGACAATCTATCAACGTGGCCTTTAAAGACACGGGGGTGGGCATAGCAAGCAATGATATCCCGCAGATATTCGACATGTTTTATTCCAAGAAGCCCATGGTCAAAGGGGTCGGTCTGGGGCTTTCAGTGAGTTACGGGATAATAAAACGGCACGGTGGGTCTATAGATGTGGACAGCGAAGAGGGCAGTGGAACAACGTTTACCGTTAGGCTGCCGCTCAAGACACTCATAGCCCGTCAGATGCGGCTTGATCTTAAATAATACGATGTCCGGATCATACCGCAGCGGATTTGTCTCTATTATCGGTAGGCCGAATGTCGGCAAATCGACCTTTCTGAACCATATCCTCGGGACAAAGATCTCTATAGCGACAAAAAAACCGCAGACAACCCGCGACCGTATCCTCGGCATATGGAATGCGCCTGATTCTCAGATTATCTTTCTCGATACGCCGGGTATACACCATACCGACAAGATCTTGAACAGATACATGGTCGACAAGGCAGTTTCCACTGTAAACGATGCCGATATAGTCCTGATCATGATAGACCCGACGGATACGGTCAAATCCTTAGACCTGATAATCGAGATATTGTCTTCATCAAAGAACAGGTCCATCCTGGCGCTCAATAAGAGCGACCTGATGGATGACTCCGTTATTGATAGAAGGCTTGAAGAGATAGGCTCTCTTGCGCGGTTTATCCATAAATGCCCGATATCTTCAACAACAGGCCGCGGGATAGACGATCTCCTGGAAAAACTCAAAGACAGCCTGCCCCAGGGCCCGAGATATTTTCCCGAGGATATGATCACCGATCATTCTATAAGATTTCTATCCGGGGAGATCATAAGGGAAAAGGTGTTCACGCTGACACAAAAGGAGATACCGTATTCCGCCGCAGTGGAGATCGAGGAATTCAAGGAGGATGACCCGGTTGTCATCAGTGCCGTCATACACGTGGAAAGGCCATCCCAGAAGGGTATAGTCATCGGTTCGAAAGGCAAGATGCTCAAGGAGATAGGAACGCAAGCAAGGATCGATATACAGAGGCTTGTCGGGTGCAAGGTCTTCCTGAAACTCTTTGTAAGGGTGACCAGAGACTGGACAAAGAACCCGAGGGTTATGAAGGAATTGGGGTACAAGTGATGGCTGTTGTTGCAATAGTCGGAAGACCTAACGTGGGAAAGTCCACCCTTTTCAACACGCTGACAGGTCAGGACAGGGCTATTGTCGGTCCGGAGAGAGGCATCACCAGGGACAGGATTTATGGCAGGTGGATCATCGACGATGTCCTGGAGGCGGACCTTATAGACACCGGGGGCTTCGATACCATAGACGACAATCCCTTTGCCAGGTCAATGAGGGATCAGACACTGACGGCGATAGAGGGGGCGGACATCATACTGTGTGTCTTCGACTCCCGGACAGGCATAAACCGTGATGATGAGGAGTTGGTGGGGCTTTTGAGACCCTCGAAGACCCCGGTTGTATATGTCGCCAATAAGGTGGATGATCCGAATAATGTAAACTCCCTGAGCCTGCTTTATGAAACCGGGCTGGACGATTTTGTCAAGATATCCGCAAAAAGAAGGTCCGGGGTAAAGGAACTCGCGTCCAGGGTAAAGGGTTTTATAGGGGGCTTTGCGGACCGGACCGTTGGAGATGAATCTGATGCGGTTTGCGTCAGCATACTCGGCAGACCCAATGTTGGGAAATCGCTCCTTTTGAACAGGATCATAGGACAGGACCGCGCCATAGTATCGCCCGAGGCAGGGACAACAAGGGATTATGTGGATATCAGGGTGCGGCGGTCAGACAGGGAATATATGTTCGTGGATACTGCCGGCATAAGGAGAAAGTCCAGGATCGATGACAATATCGAGAGATTGAGCGTTATGAGGTCCATAAAGACGGTTACAAGGTCTCATGTAAGCCTCATGCTTATCGATCCTCGTGAAGGTCTTACCGAGCAGGATAAGCGACTGTGCTCGATCATTATGGATCACGGCAGGCCTTTCGTGCTCGTGGTAAACAAGAGCGACCTTCTGACCCCCCAGGAAAAAGATACGATAAGGGAAGATGTTGTATATGCGCTGAAGTATATCCCTGATGTGAATGTATTATTCACCTCGGCGCTGAGCGGTAAGAATGTTCACAAACTCTATTCGTATATAGATAACCTCTTTTTAAGGACTACAACAAAGATAACCACACCGAAGATAAACAAGATCTTGCACGGAATCATAGATAAACACCCCCCGCCTCTTTGCAGGGGAAAGACCCTGAAATTCTTTTATGTCACTCAGGTCTCGACATTACCCCCGACCTTCAGGATCGTTACAAACCAGCCGAAGGCCGTCCCTGTTGCATACTCTCGCTACCTGACGAAATCTCTGAAAAAGGCATGCGGCATGGAGGGGATAGCGGTCAGGCTGCACTTTGTCGGGAAAAGATCATAGTCGGATTGGACTGGTTTTTCTTGACATAATGTCGGACATATGTATCTATATATAGAAACGCCGCCATGAGAGTGCATACATATGTTAAGAGAAAATATTGAGCAATTAGCCGGCATCCTGAGCCGTATCGAGGACAGTAAGACCGTAGAAAGATTCCTTTTGGAGATACTTACCCCTTCGGAAATAGATGCGATTGTTCTGAGGTGGGAGCTCCTCAAGCTCTTGAACGAAGGGGTTTCCCAGAGGGAGATATCGAACAGACTGGGTATAAGCCTGTGCAAGATAACCCGCGGTTCAAAGGTGCTCAAGAAACAGGGATCAGCAGTAAAGAAAATTTTGGATACATACTCATGAAACATGAGAATTGAGATATATTTGATGGAGGATTTTTATGAGCGTTAAGGTGTTGTTGAACGAAGACGAGATACCACGGCAATGGTATAATCTTGCGGCTGATCTGCCTACCCCGTTGCAGCCGCCTCTTGGGCCTGACGGGAATCCCGTTACCCCGGAAGCACTGGCGCCGGTGTTTCCTATGAATCTGATCGAGCAAGAGGTAAGCCGGGAGCGATGGATCGATATTCCCGAGGGTATCCTCGAGATCCTGTACAGGTGGAGGCCTTCACCTCTGCGTAGGGCCAGGTACCTTGAAAAGGCGCTGGGCACACCCGCGAAGATATACTATAAGGATGAAGGTACATCTCCTCCGGGGAGCCACAAGCCGAATACAGCGGTTGCCCAAGCCTGGTATAACAAAGAGTTCGGTATCGAGAACATAACCACAGAGACCGGCGCAGGACAGTGGGGTAGCGCCTTGTCGTTTGCATGCGCCATCTTGGGACTCAACTGCAAGGTCTATATGGTGAGGATAAGCTTTGATCAGAAACCGTTCAGAAAGCTCATGATGAATGTCTGGGGCGGGGAGTGTATAGCCAGCCCCTCGAACCTTACACAGGCAGGCCGTGATATACTTGCAAAAGACCCGGACACACCCGGCAGCCTGGGTATAGCCATCAGCGAGGCGATCGAGGAAGCGGTTGCGGATAAGACCGGTAAGACAAGGTATGCCCTCGGCAGCGTCTTGAACCATGTCATGCTTCATCAGACCATAATCGGGCTGGAGGCAAAGAAACAGCTCGCAAAGATCGGCGAAAAAAAGGTCGACGTGGTGATCGGCTGTGCAGGCGGTGGAAGCAATTTTGCCGGCCTGAGCTTCCCGTTCGTCGCGGACAAGATACACGGTGCAGAGATAGATATAGTACCGGTGGAGCCGACATCGTGCCCCACTCTGACAAGGGCGCCCTTTTCGTATGACTATGGAGACGTAGCAAAGATGACCCCGCTTCTGCCCATGCATTCTCTCGGGCATGAGTTCGTATCACCCCCTATACACGCAGGAGGGTTGAGGTATCACGGTATGGCGCCGCTAATCAGCCAGGCCATTGTCGAAGGCCTGCTCACACCCAGGGCATACGACCAGCTGCACTGTTACGAGAGCGCCCTGCTGTGGGCCCGGACAGAAGGGTTCATACCCGCCCCAGAGACATCTCATGCCATAGCAGCCGTTATAGAAGAGGCAAAAAATGCCAAGGAAGAAGGCAAGGAAAAGGTGATACTATTCAACTGGAGCGGTCATGGGCTCATGGACCTGGCCGGCTATGAAAACTTCATGCAGGGTAAGCTCATCGACTATCCGCTTCCAGATGACGATATGCAGGCCTCATTGAAGTCTTTAGATGGGCTCCCCATGCCCTCTACGGCAAAGAGCGGGAAGTGGTGATCTGTATCTATAAACACGATGAAAAAAAGATCAGGTGCCCGCGGTTAGGGCACCCGGTCACCTTTCAGTACTGCAGGACGGTTCAAGATAATCTGCCCTGCCGCAGGGTTCTTGACTGCTGGCACGAGATCTTTGATGTCAGGGCGTACATACAGGGATTCTACTCCGAGGACGAGATCGACATGTTTCTTGCGCCTCCTGAGCCGAAGATAAATCAGATCCTGGAACTCATAAACAAGGCAAGGGCCAGGCAGGATCGGACTGCAGAAAACAGAGAGCACAACGAAGAAAAGGTGTAGAATAAATAGATATATTGAATTGCCGTCCGGTCAAGACCGTATCGCTGTCCAGTGTTTGCCGGTTAAGCATAAAGAGCAATAATCGTTTGTCTGACGTGCGCTTAGGTGCACCATGCATCGTACACAACGAGATTATATATAAAAAAACACGCCAGGCAGATCCTATCTGCCTGGCCTCTCTATGAAGAAGTCTCATGATGTTTGCTGAGTCTTCGTTGTAATATTCTTATCGTCATAAGCAGGGATTGCTTTAGGGTCAAACGGTGTAAATTTCGTGATAAATATGATAATGTAATAACAAAGCTACAATTTCTATGCATTTGGGGATTTAGAAAAAGCAACCGGGATTTGAGTAAATTGTTGAATTGTTTTTATATATACGATAGTTTAAAATAAACTATGGTATATAAAATTAATTTATAATAAATTAAAAGAGGGTAGTAAAATCATGGACACCGATCAGATCTTGTTGGGATTTCTCATGTCAGGGCCGAAGACTGGGTATAAGATAAAGAACATAACAGGTAAGCTGATTATGGCCTATAATCTCAGCCTGAATCAGATATATCCGGCATTGCGCAAGCTGGAAGCCTCCGGGTTGGTAAAGAAAGAGATTGTTTTTCAGACAGGAAAGCCCAACAAACATGTGTATTCCATAACGGATGAGGGTGAGGCAGTCCTGCATGAGAGCCTGACCGGACCCCCTATACCGGTAAACTATGAACTGGATTTTCTCAGCAGGGCATTCTTTTTCCGGTTCTTGTCCAAGGAACATGTAATAGAGCAATTCGAGCAGGAGATAAGCTCGCTTGAGGAACAGCTTGAGGACCTTGAGCAGATGAAGGTGGTCGCCGAACAAAAGGGTGATGAAGACGGACAGTTCGTGCACACGACCATTGTCGATATAATAAAGATGATCAGGAAGCGGTATACTCAGGAATTGGAAAGAAGAAGATCGGCATGAGTTTGTGAGCTCGAGGTCTTAATCAGTCACCTTGAAGAGCACCGGCTCCATGCAGCAGGAGGTACAACCATGGACATGTTTTTCTATCCCTCATCCGTTGTTGTAATCGGGGCATCTAACTCGCCCTTTAATCTCGGGGCCACCATATGCAGGGCCTTGAATGAGTATTCTACGTATAACGGGGTTGTCTATGCGGTTAACCGTAAGGCCGAGGACGTGGCGGGTTGCAGCGGGTTTGTTTCTGTTGAGGATATACCGGGCAGTATTGATCTTGCGGTCATAATAACCCCTGCAGGTGTCGTTTCCGGTTTTGTCAGGCAGTGCGCTGATAAGGGCATAAAGCATATTGTCATAGAGAGCGCGGGTTTTTCAGAAGAAGGGCCTAAAGGTCTTGCCATGCAGCAGGAGATCGATGGGATCGCAAATGCTCACGGGATAAGGGTCATGGGGCCGAACTGCCTGGGCGTATTGAATACAAAGAACCGGTTTTGCTGCTTCTACGGGATCCAGGAAGAGAATTTCAAGACATTTGCGCATGAAACCGGCAGTATATCCTATATCATACAGAGCGGTGGCATCGTGGTGATGATCATGGAAGCCTTCAAGACAGATGTGGTCAAGGCGAACAAGGTCGTCAGTATCGGAAACAAGTCCGATATCGATGAGGCGGACGTACTGGAATATTTTAACAAGGACAAGGGAACAGAGGTTATAGGCATATACCTCGAAAATATAAAGGAAGGCAGAAGGTTTATTGATGCCGCAAAAAAGGTGACAAAGCCCATGCTCGTATACAAGGTGGGTAAGACCAAAGAAGGTTCAAAAGCTGCTGCCAGTCACACTGCAGGGCTTGCCAACAATGACCTGGTTTTTGATAATGCATGCAAACAGGCCGGTATAATCAGGGTTAATTCCATATCCGAGCTGTACGGCCTGCCTAAGATATTTACCTGTATGCCTCCGCTTAAGGGTAAGAGGATAGCCGTATTCACAAATTCAGGCGCATTCGGCGGTATATCGGCGGATCTTCTGGTTCAATCCGGGCTTGAAATGGCCAGGCTTTCCCCGGAGACACAGCAACGGCTTGAAAAGACGGGGCAGATCTTTAATGTGAGCAACCCTGTCGACCTGGGCCCAACAATCTCTATGCAGACATTTACGGATATATTCGACATCCTGCTCTCGTCCGATGAGGTCGACGGGCTGTTGCCGGTGCCGAGTCTGTGGCACCCCATGGTAATAGAGGCCATAGGCGAACTGGTAAAAAAATGTATGAAATACAAAAAACCCGCTGCTATCTATACCCCGAACGCTGCGTTCAAGACCATATCGTACAGGGCTGAACATAAGGTCCCCTTATTCGAATCATTGGAAGAGGCGGTCAGGGCTCTATGCGTGTCGTATCGGCACCACCTGTATATGGAAAGAAAGACCCACATGCCCGTATCTGATGGAGATATGAAACAATATCCTGATAAATGATCGATGCATTAGGATGTTGGCCGGGGTGCATAACAAGCCCCGGGTAAAAAACAGTAGCCTTATACAGAATCAGGGATAATGGTCTTGAGGATGTCTTCCTTGCCTACGATGCCGACCAGGTATGCATCGTCATCAAGAACAGGTATGGTATGGACCTTCCTGTCGATCATGATGGTCGCGACCTCTTCGATGGTTGTATCCGGTTTTACGGTTACGGGTTTTTGTGTCATGGCATGGGCAACGGTTGTAGCCGACATCTTCTCCATTTCCTTTTCTATGTGTTTTGTCGAGGTCAGGGGGATGATGCCGTCCAGCACGACAAAAAACGACGGAAGGGGAACGGATTTCTGCTGTGATATCAGATCGTCGCGGCAGAGTATACCTACTACGTAACCGTCTTCGTCAATAACCGGAGCACCGTTGATGTGATTGTCCATCAGGATCTTTGCCGCCTCGATGATACCGGTTTCAGGCTTGATCGTGATTACACTGGTTGTCATGATGTCTCTTACGTTCAACATACAGCATCCTTGTTTTGGATATTTAAGGGCTTTTAGACACTTATGGCCCTGCTCCTTTAAGAGGTATAGAAAAGCCCTTTGCTAGTCAAGAAGGAAAACAGCAATGCGTATGAGTCTTTACTTTTTTTCAATGCAAGGCTATAAGCATCCATCCAGATAATATACTGTAGGAGAAAAAATGCGCATCGCCTTAATAGGACTTGAGAAATCAGGAAAGACAACCATATTTAACGCGTTAACCGGCCTGGACATCGATACGGAGGCCTTTAACTCGGGCAGGGTGGAGCCGAATATGGCGGTTGTCGAGGTTGCAGACCCAAGGATAGCTCAGCTTTGCGATATGTATTCGCCGAAAAAGACCACATATGCCGTTATAGAGTGCGTGGATTTTGTGGGTCTCGGTTCGACTCACGAGAAGAAAGAGGTGTTTTCGGCAAGCGAGCTGGGGATGATCAAGAACATGGACGCCCTGGCCCTCGTGGTGAGAAACTTTACGGATGAACTCCTCGATGCTACATACGGCGAACCCGATCCCTTGAAAGATATCAGTGACATCATTACCGAGCTTGTCATTTCCGACCTGATCATAGCGGAAAACAGGATGGAAAGGATAGAACACTATATGAAAAGGGGGGCGGGGAACCCTGATATGGAGTTGGAGAAAAAGGCCCTCGCAAAGGCCATAGATGGCCTTAACGACAACAAACCCATCAACACTCTGTCATTGACCGGTGAAGAGATAAGGCAACTGCGCGGCTTCCAGTTCCTGACGCTCAAACCCTTTATGGTGATAGTGAACTCGGGAGATGATAATTTCGGTTCAAATACTGCTCTGATCTCGAAGATAGAAAGGGAGTGCAGGTCAGTGGAATTCGCGGGCAGGTTCGAGATGGAGCTTTCCGGTCTGAGCCCTGAAGAGGCTCGAGAGTTCATGGATGACATGGAGATCCGGGCATCTGCAAAGGAAAGGCTGACCATGCTTGCCTACGATGTCCTGGGATATATAACATTCTTTACTGTTGGGCCCGACGAGGTCCGCGCCTGGACTATCCGCAGGGGTGATACCGCAGTAGATGCCGCAGGGGCCATCCACTCCGACCTTGCCAGGGGCTTTATCAGGGCCGAATGTTTCCATTATGACGACTTTATGGGGCTGAAATCCGAGAAGGCCGTGCGCGATAAGGGCCTTTTCCGGCTGGAAGGCAAGAACTATATCGTTAAAGACGGTGATATCCTGAGCATCCGTTTCAGCGTCTGACCTGGATTTGATATCCACGTGTTTGTATAGCCGAGGCGATGATATAACGTAGGGGCACGATGCATCGTGCCCTTCAGACATTTCGCTGTGTTGGCCTTCATCATCTGCGATGTTGAGGCGCATATGTAATGTAATATAATAATATTAAGTGTAATAATAACACTGGACATAATCAGGATTGTATTTAATATGAATTTCAGGTCAGGCTTTAGATACAATTGTACACAGAGGTGAAACTATGAAGATACCGTATGAAGGTGTTCATCCTTATATTACCAAAGACGGTTCAGTGATTAGGGAGCTTATTCATCCTTCAAGGTGCAAAGGGGCTCATCAGAGCCTTGCCGAGGCAACGGTTTATCCAAAAGGTAAGACATTGCTGCATGTCCACAAGAACATCGAGGAGATCTACCATATATCCCAGGGCAAGGGTATAATGACCCTCGGCGAAGAAACGTTTAAGGTATGCGCGGGTGACAGTGTATTCATACCGGCCGGTATACCGCATAAGCTGGAGAATACCGGCCTTGTACCCATGAAAATCATCTGCTGTTGCTACCCCCCGTATTCTCATGACGATACAGAGTTGATAGAGTAGCCTCAGGGCTTACCTGTAAAAGAGCCCACCTCTTCGGCAAGCCAGTCAGTCCAGTCATCGATTCCCTGGCCTGTCTTGCATGAAACCTCGATAATCTTGATCTCGGGATTGAGTTTGGACACATGTGTCCTGAGAAGCGCCATGTCAAAGTCTGAGATAGAGAGATAGTCTGTCTTGTTTATGATAAGGATGTCGCATATGCTGAACATGAGAGGGTATTTCAGAGGCTTGTCATCGCCTTCGGGTACACTCAGTATCATGGCGTTTTTAACGGCACCGGTATCGAATTCGGCAGGGCATACCAGATTGCCCACGTTTTCTATGATTATGAGGTCCAGTTCGTCGAGGTCGAAGGCATCGATCCCCTTTGCAACCATGGGAGCGTCCAGATGACAGAACCCGCCTGTCCTGAGCTGGACAGCCCGGGTCCCGGTTGAGGCCACCTTTTGTGCATCCACGATGGAATCTATGTCGGCCTCGAGCACGCCTATACGAAACCGATCTTTGATGGTCTCTATGGTCTTGATTATGAGGCTTGTCTTGCCGGATCCGGGAGACGACATCAGATTGAGCAGAAAGGTCTTTCGTTCTTTCAGTCTCATACGAAGCTGGTCTGCAAGACCCTTGTTGTCGGACAGTATGTCCTTCTTTATCTCTATCAGACGTACCTCATCCATTATTCGGCCTCCATGTCTTTTATATAGTATTCTTTTCCCGAGATAAGGCAGAGGTCCTCGCCCTCGCATTCAGGGCAGGAGGAGATATCCTTTATCTTTTTTATGTCTATCTCAAACCTGTGAGAGCATGATCTGCACTGTAGGACAACAGGCGTCCTCCGGATCTTCAGCCTTGCACCCCGGGCAATGGTGTCCTTGCTCAGATAATCGAAATAACGCTGTATCCATTCATCCTCCAGGTCGCTCATCTCACCGATGACAAGGTTTATCGTATATATCCTTTTTACATTATTCGTCTTGGCATGTTTCAGGCAAATATCGAGGATGCTTTGTGTCACGGGCATTTCATGCATGATTCTATATAAGCCCTTCGTGTTCTTTGATAAAACGCTCGAAGAATGACTCCATAAAGGCGTGGCGTCTGATCGCCATGCGCCTCCCTTCATCGGTGAGCATGCTGTCCTTGACCTTGGAGAGTTTGACCCTGTATTCCCTGTATCCCGTGTCGTTTTTACTGTATGACTTGACCTTGTACGGGTCGACATCCGGGTTGTGTAGCCGGGCCCCGAGTTCTCCTGCAAATAGATATGCCCTTGCAATGCCCACGGCCCCTATGGCGTCGAGCTTGTCCGAATCGAAGAGCACCTTTGCCTCTAAGGTCTCCGGGTGATGCGTGTTTCGAAACCGGTGGGAGAGTATGCAGTGTATGATGTTATCCCTTTTGTCCTGTTCAATGGGATAGTCCTTCAGTATCTCCCCTGCAATCTCCGCGCCTTTGGCTGCATGGCATACGGCACCTTTTGATCTGTCCTGATAAGACCTTCCGATGTCATGCAGATAGGATGCTATCTCGAGCACTTCAAGGTCGGCACCCTCTATGGTCCCTATGTGCATACAGAGCTTGTGTACCCTCTGCGTGTGCTCCCAGTCATGGCTGTATTTGGCATCTGAAAAGCTCGAATGTGCCAATGCCCTGACAGCCTCGATAGTCTTTTTCATAAAAAAGGCAGTTATCATAATGAAACAAGCAGTGACAAGCATAATAGTCCTTGACACGAAAACATTCAATATACTAGCCATAACCACTATTGGCCGGTTTTATTGCATACATGCCGGCATGTCTTTCGATGCAGAAAAGGAGAGCTTAAATGGCCGATAAGACAGATAGGAGCAAGGGCGTATCAACAAGGGCTATACATGCCGGTGAACGCAGAGGAAAATATGCAGATTCACTGACAACGCCTATCTTCCAGACCTCGACCTTCACGTTCAAGGACAGCAGAGATATCAGGGAATATACCAAGGAAAACAAGGAGCGGTTCGAGTACGGTAGATACGGCAATCCTACCGAGAAGATCGCTCAGAAGAGGCTTGCCGATCTGGAGGGCGCAGAAGATTGTGTGGTCTTTTCCTCGGGCATGATGGCCATAACCACCACCATCCTTTCCCTTGTTCATACAGGCGATCATATAGTTATCACAGACGACAGCTACAAGAGGACCCTTGAATTCTGCAGATCATACCTGAAGCGTTTCGGCGTAGAGTGCACCATCGTCCCGTTCGGAGATTATGAAGCCCTCGAAGGTGCGATAAAGGAGAATACACGATTCATATTTTCAGAATCCCCGACCAACCCGTACCTGAATGTATTCGATCTGAGGCTGCTCAAGAAGATAGCCGATAAACATAATGTAATGACCCTTATAGACAGTACCATAGCAACACCGATCAACCAGAGGCCGCTCGAGTATGGGATAGACCTGGTTACCCACAGTGCGACAAAGTACCTCTCCGGCCATAATGACATACTTGCAGGTGCGGTGTTGGGCAGGAGCGATCTGATCGCGCCGATCAGGAATCTGCACAAATCCATGGGCGGGCTTATTGATCCCCACTGCTGCTATCTGCTGCTGAGGGGTCTGAAGACATTCCCCCTGAGGCTTGCCAGACAGAACGAAACCGCGCTTGAGGTGGCCCGTTACCTGGAATCACATCCCGATGTGGCAAAGGTGTATTATCCGTTTCTGGAATCTCACCGTCACTACTCAATAGCAAAGGACCAGATGACAGGGGGCGGGTGTGTGGTAACCTTTGAGATGAAAGGCGATCTGGAAGCCGCAAACAGGTATCTTGACTCGCTGGATATGATCTCGATCGGTCCGAGCTTCGGTGGTACGGAGTCACTGATTACACACCCCGCAAGCGTGAGCTATTATGATTATACGCGCGAACAGCGTTATGATCTCGGGATCATAGACACCCTGTTCAGGCTTGCAGTCGGTCTTGAGGAAGCTGACGACATCATTGCGGAACTGGAGCATGCGTTCAAAAAGGCCAAGGGATAACGGTTATTTTATATAGAGAGTCTCGCCGTGCCTGATATCGATGAGCATGTCGGCGATGCCGCGGTTTTCCATCTCTTTCCTGATTTCAACGGGCGGGAAGTGTACCGGTTCATCACCCAGGCGGAACGTTCCCCAATGCACTATCATGAGTTTTTTTGCGCCGAGTTCAAGAAATGCCCTGACCGTCTCCTGAGGGTTCATATGGGACTGTTTCATGAACCAGCGGGGTTCATATGCCCCGAGATTGAATATGGCCAGATCGATCGGGAATTCATCACCGATCTCTCTGAACCCGTCAAAATAGGCCGTATCGCCTGATATATAGATGACCTCTCCGGAAGACGTCTTGATTATGTATGACCCCCACAATGCAGTGTTTGGGCCTGTAACCGGATTGCGCATGGTCCAGTGATTGCATGGCAGCAGTATGATCTCTGCCTTTCCCTCTGACGTGCCTTCATACCAGTCGAGTTCCTGAATACGCTTTGCACCGATATCCTCGAGTATGTCTCTGTAGCCGAGTGGACATATGTAGCGGGAATATTCTGTAAAGAGATCCAGGGAGTCGATGTCGAGGTGATCGTAGTGGCCGTGTGTTATGAGTATGGTTTCTGGTTTCGGCATCTCGGAAGGATCAAAGGTCAAGGGTGTGAAGTCTTTGATAGGCCAGGCAATGCCGTTCAATACAGGGTCGACAAGGATATATGTGCTGCTATCCTTTATCATTACGGTCGCATGGGTGATAAAGGTGATGCTCAGGCTGTTGTGTCTTTTTATCGGGTCCCAATCGATCTTTACCGGCGTGATCTTTTCATCCCTGTAATATTTTTTGAACCTGTTTGCGTTAAAGAGCTTCCATTTGATGATCTCGAAGAAGCCCCTTCTACCCCTGATGAAGGGATTCACAAACCTCGTGCGATTGTGATGCAGTTTCTTTTCCGCCATCTGCCTCAGCGACATAGTGCTGAGATTGTCTTTTTCGCCCGGTTCTGTGCCCTGTGCAAGGCTAAGCTCTGACATCGTTAACCCCAGTGTCGTAATGACGATGAATATCAGGATAATCCTTGTCGTCATGATTAAACCTTCTACTAAAAGAAATAAGAGATCAAACGCCAAAAATCAACAATACATTTTTATTGCATGTCCGCTGATTGTCGTATTTTATCCTCGCACGAGGATGGTCCGTATAACTGTCAGAATATACCGTCAGATATATAAGGCCGGGGATACCTTTTGTCGATAATATACTGCGCAGGATCATGTAATTCAAGGAGTTGCCGTGCCATATAACCAGCAGGGGGCACGATGCATCGTGCCCCTACGGAGCGATATAATAAATCTTCATGATAATGTTGTCTCGGTTTTTGTATAAGAGACCCCTGCCGCGCCGCTGCCCTTGAGCATCTCTATCTTGAGCTGCCTTGCGCTGTCGTTTGCAGCGAATATCGTCTGTGTCGGGAACGCGAACTCTATGCCCTCATCATTGTATGCCTTCAATATGGCCAGGCAGGTCTTTTGCAGCCACTGCTGGTATTTCCAGTAATCAGCAGGGTGGTACCACGCAAAGACAACGATGTTCAGGCTCCAGTCGTTGAATCCGTTGAAATAGACCCTGGGGGGATAATCAGGGCGCATGCCCTCGTGGTTGTCCAGGATGCCTTCGATGATCTCGACCGCCCTTACTACCTTATCATGAGGCGTGTCATAGGTGACCGTGATGTTTGTCAGCCACCTGATATGTGGACGCCTACCTATGTTTTCTACAGTGGTGTTGACGACCTTTTCATTGGGTATAGATACCTGGTGCCCGGACAGGGTCCTGATTCGGGTGCTTCTGAAGCCGACCTCTTCTACCACTCCGTCGTAATTGTCTATGGATATCCTCTCACCTACTGTAAAGGGCTTGTCGAATATAATGGTAAGAGATCCCAGGAAATTCGCTATAGAGTCCTTTGCGGCAAAAGCCACCGCCACGCCGCCTATGCCCAGAGATGCGAGCATGGGGCCGAGGTCCAGTCCTGTGAGGTTGTGGATGATCACCGATGCAGCCAGCATTACCACAAAGATACGCAGGGTCTTGCCGATCAGCGGTATCAACAGGTCATCCAGGTCGCTTTCGGTCTTTGTCGCCATCTTCATCAGATGGGTCTCCATGAATGATACAAACCTGTAGGCAAACCATGCTATGGCGAAGTAACCGACCAGGTCTGCGGCCTTGCTCGCAACATCGTATACGACACTGAACGATGCAGAGGTCTTGAAACTCGATAAAACAGGCGAGAACGACCAGAAAGAACCGTAGACAAGTATAAACAGGCTCAGAGGCTTGCTCATGGCATCCATTAAGGATACGACCGCATGCAGACGTTGACCTTCGCTGAAGCGGGAGCGTATATGTCTGTCCATCACATATCGCATTATCCTTTCAGATATTACGACAAGGAACAGCAGGACCAGACACACGAGGAGCTTGAGCCAGCTGATCCCCATAAAGATCTCCGCGTTGATCCACTGGCCAGTGATCTTAGAGATACCTGCGGACAGCCGGTCTATATCGTTGCCGAGGGTCTCTCCTGCCGATACGATCTTTCCCGATGCATTCACCCCGCCGGTAGTCATCTGAACTGCTGAACTTGCGGATTTATCTGCCTGCGGCGCTGCCTGTGTTTGTGAAAGAGGGCAGATTTGCAGGCATAACCAGACGCATATGGAGAATGATATGATACGTATCTTTGTATTCATACTGACGGAATACCTCCTGTCTATAGCTTCGGGCATGTTTTAATCTAAAAAGACCGTGCTTTCAATCTATAAAAAGGATAAATGCCGTATATATTTTGGGGTTGCCCCTTAAAAGGGATTCATGTCAGAGTCCATAGTCAATAATCCGTAAGAAACATTTCAGTTAATGATCGGAGGTTTTCATGGAATGGTTGTTTGACCCCCAGGTCTGGCTGGCTCTCGTCACCCTGACCGCTATAGAGATCGTTTTGGGGATTGATAATATCGTCTTTATATCGATCCTCGTAGGCAAGTTGCCTCGAGAGAAACAGAAGGCGGCCAGGACCCTGGGATTGAGCCTTGCCATGCTTACGCGAATAGCGCTTCTTTTGTTCCTGACCGTGCTTCTCAAACTGACCGCGACCCTTTTCACACTACTGGGCCATGCGTTTTCGGGAAGGGACATCATACTGATAACCGGCGGGCTGTTTCTTCTTGCAAAGAGCACCTTTGAGATCCACGACAATCTGGAGGGGGATCACGAAGAGGCTTCCGGGGGCGCAGCTCATTCCTTTGTCGGCACGGTTGTCCAGATAGGTATCCTGGATATAGTATTTTCGCTCGACAGCGTGATAACGGCCATCGGTCTGGCAAACCAGGTGATGATAATGGTGATTGCCATAATAATCGCGGTCATATTCATGATTGTATCATCAGGGCTTATCATCGCATTTATAGAAGAGCACCCGACCATCAAGATGCTAGCCTTGAGCTTCCTGCTCCTGATCGGAATAGCACTGATCGGGGAAGGGTTCGGGATGCACCTGCCAAAGGGGTATATCTATTTTGCCATGGCTTTTTCAGTCTTTGTGGAGATGCTGAATATGCGTATCCGCAGGTTCGAAACACCCCCGGTAAGGCTGCGCAGGATACGTATGGAAGATGAAATAAAAGGGCGCGGTGAAGGTTGACGGGCCGGAGATCCATGATTGACGTGAACAGTAAGACAAAAACGATCGGCGATCTAATTATGATGCGGATATTTAGCTTGATGAAGATGGGTATGAGAGATATGATATATATGCGCAAAATTAAGGGGGGCGGCAATGAAAAGAGGGGTCTCTGTCCAGGATATCCTGAGCAGAAAGAAAAAAGAACGCATAGTAATGGTTACCTCGTATGACTATACAATGACAAAGATAATAAATGCCTGCGATGTCGATATCATCCTTGTGGGCGATTCTGCATCGATGGTCATGGCAGGGTTTGAAAGCACACTCTGTATTACCATGGAAGAGATGCTGTATCACACAAGATGCGTCTCGAACGCAAAACCCGATGCCCTGCTTGTAGGGGACATGCCGTTCATGTCTTATCAGGCAGGCATTGAGGATGCGGTGCATAACGCGGGAAGGTTTTTAAAGGAGGCCGGGGCGAACGTTGTCAAGCTCGAAGGCGGCATAAGGGTGATCGAACAGGTAAAGGCCATTGTCAGAGCGGATATACCGGTTATGGGGCATCTGGGGCTCACCCCGCAGTCTATCCATGCCTTCGGAGGTTACAGGGTCCAGGGCAGGGGGGATGAGGCGGCTAGGCTCTTGAAGGAAAATGCACTGGCCCTGCAGGATGCCGGGGTTTTCTGCCTTGTTTTGGAGTGTGTTCCCGCCTCTTTAGCCCGGGATATAACCGATTCCCTCGATATACCAACCATAGGGATAGGGGCAGGGCCGGACTGTGACGGTCAGGTGCTGGTTATCCAGGATCTCCTGGGTATGGACAGGGAATTCAAACCGAAATTCGTCAAGCAATATGCAGGCATCTTTGACATCATCAAGGATGCCGTAGACACATACGCAGGCGAGGTGAAAAACGGGTCATTCCCTGACAAAGAACATTGTTTCAAGGAGTAGGCGGTTTAAGTATGAAGATAATTAATGATGTAGATTCCATGAAGATCTATGTAAGGTCTTTGAATGCCAAGGGGGAGACCATCTGCCTGGTTCCCACCATGGGGTATCTTCACGAGGGGCATCTATCGCTCATGCGTGAGGGCAGGAAATCGGCAGATCACCTTTTTGTCAGCATATTCGTCAACCCCACCCAGTTCGGGCCGAATGAGGACCTAGACAAGTATCCCAGAGATCTCGAAAGGGATGTCAGCCTTGCCGAATCTGTGGGTGTGGATTGCATATTTTTTCCCAATGCCCTCCAGATGTATCCGGATGGGTATGCGACATATATAAATGTCGAGGGGATAACAGAGGTTCTCTGCGGGGCATCGAGGCCGACTCATTTCCGCGGGGTGACAACCGTGGTGGCAAAGCTCTTCAATATCATGAATCCGGATTACGCCGTGTTCGGACAGAAGGATTATCAGCAGCTTGCCGTTATCAAGCGCATGGTAGCTGACCTCAATATGGATGTGAAGATCATGGAACACCCTATAATAAGGGAAGAAGACGGTCTTGCTATGAGTTCCAGAAACAAATACCTCAGCCCGGAGCAGAGGGAAAACGCAACGATCCTCTACCGATCACTCCTGCATGCAAGAGACCTTGTAAACAAAGGCATCAAAGATGCAGCCAGGATAAAGGCCGATGTCACCGAGATGATATCGTCTGCCCCGGGTTTTTCGATAGACTATGCGGAGATCGTGGACACCTTGACGCTAAGAGGGGTTGATGCGATAGAAGACAGTGCAGTGCTGGCGCTCGCGGTAAAGATAGGCGCGACACGTCTGATAGACAATATAACATTGTAGGGGCGCGATGCATAATGCCCCTGCGGCTGCACCTTTTATGCAGGCAAAAGGGATATTTAAGGATATGCCGGACGATAAGGACAGGTTCAAAAATGCTAAACAGGTCATAGATTCCATTGCAGACGGGGTCTTTACTATCTCACCTGACTGGCGCATCACCTCGTTCAACCGGGCTGCCGAGGATATTACGGGCATCAGCAGGGACGAGGCCATAGGAAGGACGTGCAGGGAGGTGCTCAAGGCGAGCTGCTGCGAGACCGATTGCCCCCTGAAAGAGGCCATGCGCACAGGCAGGCCTGTCGTGAACAAGGTCGTATCCATTATCGATGCAGAGGGCTTTATGCGTTCTATCAGTATATCCGCCGCATCGATAAGCGATCAGGACGGCAAGGTCTCAGGCGGTGTGGAGACGTTCAGGGATGCAGGTTCAGTGGAAAAGATGAGGGAGGATCTCGGTAAAGAGTATTCCTGCCAGGACATCCTGAGCGTCAATCACGAGATGAGAAAGATTTTCGAGATACTGCCTGCAGTGGCCGAGAGCACGAGCACGGTGTTGATCGAAGGCGATACGGGTACGGGCAAGGAGCTGTTTGCGCACGCCATCCACAATATGAGTCCCAGGAGGGCCGGACCCTTTGTCGCGGTAAACTGCGGGGCACTGCCCGATACATTGCTCGAGTCGGAACTCTTCGGGTACAAGGCCGGGGCCTTTACAGACGCGAAGAGGGACAAGCCGGGCAGATTTGCTCTTGCAAAAGGCGGAACAATCTTTCTGGACGAGATAGGCGATATATCTCCGGCCCTGCAGGTAAGGCTGCTTAGGGTGCTCCAGGAAAAGACCTATGAACCGCTAGGCGGAATCAATCAGGTAAAGGCCGATGTGCGGGTGATAGCCGCGACCAACAAAAATCTTGCAGAGCTTGTAAAAGACGGCCGGTTCCGTAGCGACCTGTACTACCGGCTCAATATAGTAAGGCTTGCAATACCACCTCTCAAGGACCGGAGAGAAGACATACCCCTTCTGGCGGAGCATTTCATCGACCACTTCAACGCCGTGCAGAACAAGAGGATCAAGGGCCTGAGTCCTGTGGCCATGAAGGCCCTTATGAAACACGATTTTCCGGGCAATGTCAGGGAACTGGAAAACATTATAGAGCGCGCATTTATCCTGTGCAGGTCAGGCCATATAGACTCTCAGCACCTGCCCGAACTTCTCGATAATGATATAGACTATGAAATGGGCGATAAAGGGCCTGCAGGGTCGTTGAAACGCATGGAGGCGGCATTTCTCATGTCCGCCCTGAAGAGAAACAACTACAACAGGCTTCAAACCGCCAAAGAACTCGGTATGCATAAGAGCACGCTCTTCAGGAAGATAAAATCGCTCGGCCTGAAGGTGCCGCTTTCGGAGAAGGGAAATCCCAAGCAGTGAGTGGTCGGGAATTGTCAATGGTCCATGTCCCGGCAGGATTCGAGATTGCCTGAGCGGGTAGCAAAGGCGCTACCTGCTGTATTGGGGTGAGTCTCTTTATTGCGACCTGTTTTATTATGGTTATGGGCTTGTACGGTTGAAGGATAATAAAAAGAGGATGTTATAAGTGAATAAATATCTGGCACGGCATTTGCCTATATATTGTCAACTATGAGAGACATGAGACTTGGGATACCTGTTAACGGGGAGCTGCTGGCAACGGTCGCAGACTTTGCGCAGAGGTTGCTTCTCATAGATATGGACGGGGTAAGAGAGATGCAAAGGGATGAGATAGATTTTTCAATACCCGTGCTTCCTGCAAAGGTGGCGGCGCTCTCGGACAATGGTGTCAATATTCTGATCTGCGGGGCTGTATCCAGACCCTTTGCAGCAATGGCCAGCCATTCCGGTATAGATATCATCCCTTTTGTCTCCGGAAGGGTGGATGATGTCCTGGACGGATTCTGCAGGGGTTGCCTCGACGATCCGCGATTTTCTATGCCGGGCGGCATGGATAAAATGGGCCCCGGATATGGCAGGCGCTGCAGAGGGCGCGGGCGTTCCGGTGGTGGCCGCGGTTTCAGAAGGGGGAGATAGCCATGCAGAACAGGCACATGAGATTCAGACAAAGAAAAGGTATGAGGGCCTCAACAGGTATTATGAGGTCGGCTCCGGGTCGGGGTATAGGCAGGGGGGTCATGGGCGTTGCAGCCCCTGCCATTGTTGCACTGATACAGGATCTTCGTCAGAAAGACGGTTATATACGTCCGTTTTTCAGAAGAATGCTCGCCGGACGTTCCAGCCGGAACAAGGTGATAACCGTCAAGGGCTATGAACTTATAGAAGACAGGAAAGAAAATGATGAAAATAATAAAACAAAGTAAAAGGAGGATAAGTTATGCCTTTCGGTAACGGAACAGGTCCTTTTGGAGCAGGACCCATGACAGGAAGAGGGGCGGGCTTTTGCGCAGGATATTCAGTGCCTGGTTATATGAACCCATACCCCGGCAGAGGTTTCGGCGGCAGGGGCTTCGGGCGAGGCGGAGGCGGAAGAGGCTTCAGGAACCGTTTTTGGGCCACAGGCCTTACAGGTTGGCAGAGAGCGTATAGCGGCCCCCGGTATGCACCCGGCCCGGGTGGTTATCCCGGCTATGAACCCGGTGCGTATTCAAAACAGGATCATATGAACGATTTGAAGGCGCAGGCCGATCACCTCGAAGGTCTTCTTGAGGACATCAAAAAAGAGATCGCTTCATTAGAGGCCGATACCCAAGAGTAGAAAGATTTCAACTTAAGAGCACCTTGTGGTATACAACCGCCAAGGTGCTCTAATTTTATATTCAAAAGGAAGGAATTATATGAAGATAGCGATAAGTTCAACAGGTCCTGATCTGGATTCCGCAGTAGATGCCCGTATGGGAAGGGCTGCGTATTTTGTAATCATCGAAACAGACACTATGGAATTCACGGGTATTGAAAACAGCTCTGCCATGGCAGGCGGCGGTGCAGGCATCCAGTCAGCCCAGAACCTTGCGGAAAGTGGAGTCAAGACGGTGCTGACCGGCAATTGCGGGCCAAATGCCTTTCAGGTGTTCGGTGCGGCTGGTGTCCAGGTGATCACAGGCGTCAACGGTACTGTAAAAGAAGCCGTAGAGAAGTTTAAAAGCGGGCAGTACAATGCCACGGCTCAGCCGAGCGTCCAGAGCCATTTCGGTATGGGCGGCAATATGGGCGGTGGTACGGGGAAGGGCCTCGGTAAGGGCCAGCGTAAGGGATAACCGCCTAAGGGGTTATATGCCCTTGATTGCATTGGATAGACATATATTGTGAGGATTTTACGGTGAAGATTGCCATAGCGAGCGGAAAAGGCGGTACGGGCAAGACCACGATATCGACCAACCTTGCCCTGAGCCTCCTGGAAGATAACAGCAGCGTTCAATTACTCGACTGCGATGTAGAAGAGCCGAACTGCCATATCTTTATCAAACCCGAGATCGTCTCTTCAAGACCTGTACAGGTCCTTGTGCCGCAGGTGAACGAAGAAAGATGCACAGGGTGCGGCATATGCGCGGATATATGCGAATATTCCGCCATTGCTGTTGTCAAGTCAAAGGTCTTGATCTTCCCCGAGCTCTGCCACAGCTGCGGGGCATGCTCCATGTTCTGCCCGGAGGGTGCGTTTATCGAGGTAAAAAGGGATGTCGGGTTTGTGGAACACGGCAGGTACGACAGCCTGGATTTCTACCACGGCATGCTCGATATCGGGGAGCTTATGTCGCCTGCTGTTATCCATGCGGTGAAAGAGGCTTCCGGTGTATCGGACATAACGATCATAGATTCACCTCCCGGCACTTCCTGCCCTGTGATAGAAGCGGTCAAGGACGCCGATTTCGTTGTCCTGGTGACAGAGCCCACCCCGTTCGGGCTGAATGACCTGGATCTTGCAGTGGGTATGGTAAGGGCGCTTGATATACCTTTTGCCGTGGCTGTAAACCGGTGTGACATGGGTGATAAAGATGTCTATCAATACTGCAACAGACAGGGGATCGATATTATCCTGGAAATACCGGACGACCGAAGGATTGCAGAGGCGTATTCCAGGGGGGAGATGCTGATCCATGCGTGCAGCGAGTATACGGACAAGTTCAGGAAATGCTGGGATAAGATCCGAATCCTCGGTGCATCCCAGCCATAGTAATAACAGGTGAAGGTTGAATGAAAGAGATCGTAATAATTAGCGGTAAAGGCGGGACCGGAAAGACGAGTCTGGTTGCCTCGTTCGCAACGCTTGCCAAAGGTGCTGTCCTGGCGGACTGTGATGTGGACGCGGCAGATCTTCACCTGGTAATCGAACCGGAGACAGTATCGGTTCATGATTTCTCAGGCGGCAAAAAGGCGCAGATTATTCAAGATGCGTGTACCTCCTGCGGAAAATGTGTCGAGGCGTGCCGGTTCGATGCTATATCATATATACCAAAGGACACCTCAGGTGCGGGTATCCCGACAATAAACTCCATATTCTGCGAGGGCTGCGGCGTATGCAGGCGGGTATGTGAATTCGATGCTATAAGCATGGAACCATGGGTCAACGGAAAGTGGTATGTGTCAAATACCAGGTGCGGACCCATGGTGCATGCAAGGCTCGGCATGGCTGAAGGCAATTCGGGCAAGCTGGTGAGCCTTATACGCCAGGAGGCGGGTAAGATCGCCAAACAAGATGGCCATGAACTTGTTATCGTGGACGGTTCACCGGGCATCGGATGTCCGGTGATTGCATCCATAACAGGCGCAGACCTGGTGGTCGTGGTGACAGAGCCTACTTTGTCCGGACAGCATGACCTCGGCAGGGTGGCGGAGCTGACCTCTCATTTCGGCATTCCGACCATTGTCTGCGTAAACAAGTGGGATATCAACCCTGATATCACGGCAAAGATCGAGCAAGGTGCAAGTGAAAAGGGGCTGCGTTCGGTGGGCAGGGTGCGTTATGACGCGAATATCACAAAGGCCCAGATAGCCAAAAAGAGCGTAGTGGAATACAGCAGCGGCGGCGTGACGCAGGACATAAAGTCTGTCTGGACGGAGATAACAGATGCCGTCGGATAGCAGACAAGCCCACAGATATACCTTCGGTCCGGTGCCTTCGAGGAGGCTTGTAAGGTCGCTTGGTATAGACCCTGTTCCGTATAAGATATGCTCGTATGACTGCATATATTGCCAGCTCGGCAGGACAACGGACAAATCGATAGAGCGCAGGGAGTATTATCCCGTAGACGATATCATCGCAGACTGCAAAGATAGCCTGAAGGATATACAGCCGCCCAACTACATAACACTATCGGGCTCCGGGGAGCCGAGCCTGTACAGCAGGATGGACGAACTCATTACCGGCATCAAGACCGTAACAAACATACCGGTGGCATATCTCACCAACGGCTCGCTGTTGTTCGAAGAAGAGGTGCTTGGCCCTGCGCTCAAGTCCGACCTTATAATCCCTTCACTAGACGCGGGAGATGAAGAAACGTTCCTGAAGATAAACCGTCCCCATGAGAAAATAACATTTAAAAAGATGGTGGACGGACTGTGCTCTTTGAAAAGGGAGTATACAGGGCCTGTCTGGCTCGAGGTCTTTCTGGTGGACGGCATATCGACCCCCCGTAGACATATAGAAGAACTAAAGGTGATCATCGACCGGATCGCCCCGGATCGTATACAGCTCAATACAGCGGTGCGCGGGGCCCTGGAAGATTATGTAAGACCGGTGAGCTCGAACACAATGCTTCAGGTTCAGCAGTTTTTCGGCAGCCGATGCGAGATCATCGCCCATGATCCGAGTAAAGAAGAGCCGCGAGAACACAAAGGCAAGAAAGAGGATATACTGGCCCTGTTAAAGAGACGACCGTGCACTGTGGAAGACATCGCATTCGGTATGGATATACACTTCAATGAGGTGATCAAACACGTACAGGCCCTGAGTGACAGGGGTTTGGTCTCAACAAAAAGGTTTCATGGCAAGACCCTTTATTATATAAGCGAACACGTGTGAAAAAGAACCGATAACAAGGAGAAGATAAAATGGATCGCCAGAACAAGGACAAGACATGCGCATCCGAGGGGTGCGGACAAAAGACGGATCAAGGGGCTCAGAGGCTCAATCAGATAACTCAGGACCAGGCCCTGAAAAAACGAATGTCACTCGTGAAACACAAGATAATGATCCTTTCCGGAAAGGGCGGGGTGGGTAAAAGCACGGTTGCTGCAAATATCGCTATCTCTCTTGCCATGGAAGGTAAAAAGGTTGGTCTGCTCGATGTGGATTTTCACGGGCCGAGCATACCGACATTGTTGAATCTGCAGGGCAGGCAGCTCCAGCATGACGGGGAGTCCCTGCTGCCCATAGAGCTTTCCGAAGGGCTCAAGGTTATATCCCTGGGTTTCTTGCTCAAAGACCAGGCAGACGCAGTCATATGGCGCGGACCCATGAAGATGGGCGTGATAAAGCAGTTCCTGACAGAGGTGAAATGGGGAGAGATAGACTATCTCATCATTGACTTTCCCCCGGGTACAGGTGACGAGCCTTTATCCGTTGCCCAGCTCATACCGGACAGTGACGGGGCTATTATCGTTACTACCCCGCAGGACCTCTCCACCATAGACGTCAGGAAATCCATCAGCTTCTGTTCGAAGCTGGCTGTCCCTGTAGTAGGGGTGGTAGAGAACATGAGCGGATTCGTATGCCCGCACTGCAAGACCGAGATCAATATATTCAAGACAGGCGGCGGCGAGAAGATGGCCGGCGAGATGAACGTGCCGTTTTTGGGCAGGATACCGATCGACCCTATGGTCGTAGAGGCATCCGACAGCGGTAACCCATTTGTATACCACTATTCAAAAACGGATGTGGCCAAGGCCTTTGCCGGCATTGTCAAACCGCTGCTGGACCTGGAAGATGTTCAGGAAAAAACACAGTCCGAAAAAAAGGATACGGATTCGAGCACAAAACGTATAGCAATACCCGTTACCGGTGGTGTCCTCAGCTCTCATTTCGGGCATTGCGAGGTCTTTGCCCTTTTTGACGTGGACAATGAAAAAAAGACAATAATATCGAGAAACGACGTAACCCCGCCTCCACACGAACCCGGTGCCTTCCCCGCCTGGCTAAGAAAGCAGGGCGCGGATATCATCATCGCAGGCGGCATGGGGTCGCGCGCCCAGGACCTGTTTGCAGACAACGATATAACCGTTGTCGTGGGCGCATCGACAGTAAAACCCGAGCAGATTGTCGAGGACTACCTTCAGGGTTCGCTTGAGACAGGCGGAAATATCTGCGATCACTAAAGAATGTAATAAAAGGTCTTCCCGATGGATAAACTGCCTTCGGGAAGACCGATTGAAAATATTAAGTATGAGAGGGGGTTTTTATTATGATCAAAACAGTGGATAAGGTAGAGATCCTTACATTACAGGATAACTACATAGATGTGACTGCTATGGACAACAATCAGGTCATACAGAGGGCCATGCCCTTGGAAGGCCTCGAGATAAAGAAGTCCATCCTGGCCGAGCATGGGTTTTCCGCCCTGGTGAGTGTTTCGTCGGGCTCTGATTCAAGGCATATGCTCTTTGACTTTGGTTTTTCTGCTGACGGTGCGGCCAGAAACGCGACTGCACTGGGGGTGGACATGGCAAAGGTCGAGGCATTCGCGCTCTCTCACGGCCACTCTGACCATACCGGGGCCCTGGATGCCATGGCAGGGATGACAGGAAAGAAAGATCTCGAATTCGTGGTACACCCGGCTGCATTCATGTCCCCGAGATACCTCAAGTACAGCGAGGAGCTCAAGGTTTATTTTCCTGCCTTCTCAAGGGATGACGCGGGTAAGGCCGGGTTGAAGCTTGTCGAGACGTCTGCTCCTTACCGGATGCTCGGCGATCAGGTTCTTTTCCTGGGAGAGATCCCGAGGATAAACTCTTTTGAAAAGGGGTTGCCGGTAGCACACCGCCTTGAAGACGGCGTGGAGACGTGGGACCCGATCGAGGACGATACCGCGCTGGTGATAAACGTCAAAGACAAGGGGCTTGTTATCCTTTCAGGATGCGCTCATTCAGGGATCATCAACACGGTTCACTATGCAAAGAAGGTGACGGGCATAGACAAGGTTTATGCGGTCATGGGCGGGTTTCATCTCTCGGGGCCGTTGTTTGAACCCATTATCGATCAGACCACACAGGCATTGAAGGAGATCGACCCGGTATATGTAATCCCGACCCACTGTACCGGCAGAAAGGCGATAATGCATATCGAAAAAGAGATGCCCGAACAGTTCATACTCAACATGTCGGGTACAAGGCTTACCTTTGCGTAAGGCATGAAGTATCCTCCGGATAGTATGTCGAGATATTATCGATATACTATCCGGAGGATACAGATATATCATTGCAATGGTTCTTTTATAATTATTCCTCTGATACATATTGATATAAGCGTAGTATACATATACAATAATGCATTGTTTTTAAGTTTTTATTGAAGGAGCAAATCTTATGGAAAAACCTGTATTGTTTGAGGTGGACGGGTATGTAGCCCTGATTACCCTGAACCGCCCGGACAGGCATAATGCGATCTGCCGGGATCTATTGAAACTCCTCTACGACAATCTTGACGAGGTTCAGAGAAATCCGGAGATAAGATCTGCCGTAATAACAGGCAGCGGCAGGTCATTCTGTTCGGGTATAGACCTGTCCGTTATAGGAAAGGACAACATCCTCGACCCCAGGGGGGACGGTCATGACATGCCGGATGTGTTTGGTGCATGTAAAAAGCCTATCATCGGGGCTGTTAACGGAAATGCCATAACAGGCGGGTTTGAGCTTGCGCTCAACTGCGATTTTCTGATCGCCTCAACCAAGGCAAGGTTTATCGATTCCCATGCAAAGGTGGGCATCCATCCCGGATGGGGTATGACACAACTGCTTCAGCAGGCCGTGGGGCAAAAGATGGCCAAACAGCTTTCTTTTACCTGCAGGCCGCTTTGTGCAGATGATGCACTAAGGCTCGGCCTGGTAAACGAGGTGGTCGCCCCTGAGGCCCTGATCAGCCGGGCTATGGAGATCGCCCGTGACATCGCAGAGGTGAACCAGGAAATGCTAGGCAGGATAAAGGCCCTCATAGAGTACGGAAACGTTGCAGGTCATAATGGCGCCCTTGAAAAAGAGAGACAGGGTTTTATGGAATTCGTCAGGGATGCTAAGGTCTTTTAGGCGATAAAAGATTGTCTTTGACGTAATACATGCCGGGAGGTATAGGTCTTTTCGAGAGGCATGGCCCGGCTGAACCTTTCATTGACAAACAGCCCTGTTTTTATTAGAGCATCCAAACGGAGAACAGTAAAATCATATGAACAATATACGCAATTTCAGCATTATCGCACACATCGACCACGGCAAGTCAACGCTCGCGGACCGTCTTATCATGAAGACCGGGCTCTGCGACAGCCGTACATTCAAAGACCAGATGCTCGACAACATGGACATAGAGAGGGAGAGGGGGATCACTATCAAGAGTCAGGTAGTGTCTCTGCCTTATACGGCAAAGGACGGGAATGACTATGTGCTGAACCTCATCGATACCCCTGGTCACGTCGACTTTTCCTACGAGGTGTCACGCTCCCTTGCATCCTGCGAGGGTGTGCTGCTGCTTATCGATGCGGCCCAGGGCGTACAGGCCCAGACCTTAGCCAACCTCTACCTTGCCCTGGAGCATGACCTTGAGATTATCCCGGTCATAAACAAGATAGACCTCCCTGCCGTAGACATCGAACATGTGCTCGGACAGATCGAGACGGATCTCGGCCTTGACCCCGATACGCACCTCAAGTGTTCTGCCAAGGAAGGTGTCGGCATCGACGAGATCCTGGAGGCCGTGGTCGAACGCATACCCGCGCCGGAGGGCGACCCTGATTCTACCCTCGCAGCCCTGATATTTGATGCACATTATGATGCCTACCGCGGTACCATAATCAGCTGCCGTGTGTTTGAGGGGGTTATCAAGGCAGGTGATACCATCCGCTTCATGTTCAACGATTCGGTATACAAGGTTGAAGAGGTAGGGTTTTTCCGGCTCACACGTGAAAAAAGGGACCAGCTCTCGGCAGGCGAGGTGGGTTATATAATAGCAGGGGTCAAGACGGTTTCCAGCGTGAGCATCGGAGACACCATCACATTGAACGATCACCCGCATGATAAACCCCTGCCGGGGTTCAGAGAGGCTAAGCCCGTGGTGTTCGCGTCCATCTACCCCATTGCCTCGGACGATTACGAGGAGCTTGCAGAGGCAGTGGAGAAATACAAGCTCAACGACGCTGCCTTTATCTATGAAAAAGATTCTTCGGTCGCACTCGGACAGGGCTTCAGGTGCGGCTTTTTGGGCCTGCTCCACCTGGATATCGTTCAGGAGAGGCTGGAGCGCGAGTATAACCTCAGCATCATCCTCTCCGTTCCGAGCGTGCGCTATCGATTCACGCTAAAGGACGGGGATGTCGTCTACGTGGACAACCCTGTCCACTACCCTGGGCCCATGGCCACGGAAAGATCGGAAGAACCTTTCATAAGGGCCTCGATGATGATGCCGGACCGGTATCTGGGTGTTGTCATGAACCTCTGTATCGAAAAGCGGGGCGTCAACTCCAATATTCACTATCCCGGCACGGGCCGGGTAGAGCTTACCTATGAGATGCCGCTTTCTGAAGTGATATTTGACTTTTATGACCGCTTCAAGTCCGTGACCCAGGGATACGGTTCGTTTGACTATGACATCATAGACTACAGGGAGAGTAAACTTGTGCTTCTGGACATCCTGGTAAACGGTGAAAAGGTGGATGCGCTCTCCCAGATCGTACATAAAGACCGTGCCAGGGCACGCGGCGTACTTGCATGTGACAGGCTCAAGGACGAGATCCCCAAACAGATGTATAAGATAGCTATCCAGGGTGCCATAGGCGGTGAGATCATATCTCGTTCTACCATATCCGCCTACCGCAAGGACGTTACGGCAAAGTGCTATGGCGGCGATATCACGAGAAAGCGAAAGCTCCTGGAAAAACAGAAGAAGGGAAAGCAGCGTATGAAGATGGTGGGTTCGGTGAGCATCCCGCAGAGCGCCTTTCTGGCGGTACTGAAATCAGATAAGGATTCATGATCGAAAACGATCAAGGCCTGCCCGGCCTCTACATACATATCCCTTTCTGCAGGTCAAAGTGCGGGTATTGTGATTTCTACTCCACGACAGATACGGGTTACATCGATTCATTTATCGAGTGCCTGCTGTTGGAGATGGACAGCTATGAATTTGAATTCAGGGAGTTTGATACCATATATCTCGGGGGAGGCACACCGTCGCTGCTTGCATCGGGTCAGATCGAGGCGTTGCTGGAAAAGGCCCGGAACAGTTTCAGGATCATTCCCGGTGCAGAGATCACCATCGAGGTAAATCCGGCAGACACGGATCGTGATGACCTCGAAAAGATATATGCCATGGGTATTAACCGCATAAATATCGGGGTCCAGTCCTTTGACGAGGCAGAGTTGAGTTTTCTGGGCAGGAGACACGACAGCCGTCAGGCCATGAACACCTTGGACTCGGCCCGCCTCGCAGGCTTTGACAACATAGGCCTAGACCTTATATACGGTCTGCCCTATCAGACCATTGATGGGTGGAAAAGATCACTTGAAAAGGCGTTGGCCTTCGGGCCCGAGCACCTGTCTTGCTATGAGTTGGAGCTAAAGCCGGACACACCCATCGGGTTAAGGTATGAAAAGGGTGAGTTCGGTCGCAGGACAGAAGAGGTCCAACATGATTTCTTCATAAAGACATCCGAACATATTCGTGATGCAGGTTATGTCCATTACGAGATATCGAATTTCGCATCAGGTATGGACAGGGCCTCACGCCACAACAGGAAATACTGGGACCACACGCCCTACCTGGGCCTAGGCCCTTCCGCCCATTCATTCAAAGGGGCCTGCCGATGGTGGAACAAAGGCTCTGTTAATGATTATATCCTGGACCTGAAAAAAGGCAGAAGGCCGGTTGCGGATTCGGAAGATCTCGGCGAAAATGAGCTTGCCTCCGAGACCCTCTTTCTCGGCTTGAGGATGAAAAAGGGCATCGACATAAAGGCATACCGGTCATCATACGGCATCGACCTCATGGAGACTATGGGGCTTGTGATCAGAGGGTGGGAGCAGAAGGGTCTCATAGAGATAAGGGGCGGCATCATCATACCGACACCTGCCGGCATGGCAGTGGCCGACGCCATGGCCGCTATCTGATGCCGGCAATGATATGGGATATCAGGGGCATGTTGCTCATGCGGTTACTCGATGGTGTTAATCGCGATCACCGATGGATGTGTGCTCACGCGCAACGATGATGTCCCGGTCTTTTATGACCCGGTCCACACGGTGCGCCAGACGATTATACGGCGGATCATCCAGGACCTTCAGACCGGAGCAAGACTCCACCATTTCTATCATCCTTGAACGGGTAAACCTGGTTGATTCCCATGAAAAGACAAGTGTCCCGCCCGGCATAAGCAGGGTGTCCCAGATGGGGAGCCCCTCCTCTAACAGGTCTTCCAGGCCCCCTTTGTGCTGAATGCCATAGGGTAGATCCGCTATGATAAAATGCGGTCTTTTTAAGTCCGATATCAGTCCGGCCGATTGAGCGATCTCCCCTTTGGCCAGGATGCAGCGTGCTGTGGATCCTTCTCCTATGGTAAACAGCCATTTGCCGGCCTTTAGTCTCTTTAGGCGTTCTTCCTTTACCGTGCAGGGGATATGCTGTTGCTGCATATATTGTTTCAGGAAGATCGCTGTTGAATGAATGCTCTTTTTGTTCTGCTCAACCCCGGCAACGTCTGCCCCCAAGACCAATGCAGCAAACAAGGTTGTTCCGCCTCCGGCTAGAGGGTCGAACACCCGTAGTTCTGTCCATGGCCTGTGCGAAAAATCACTGCTGAACCGGGCAAGATTGCACAGAAAATGTGTAAACATTTCATTGGTCTTGCCCTGGTAGCGGCGGGTCGTCACCAGGTCAGGCGGAAAAACGGGTGAGGATTGTGTGTCAAGGGGATACAGAAACGGACCGTCATATTCTCCAAGCCGGTCATAATATAAAAAACAGGCACTGACCATAGCGAGCAGGCCCAGTTCCTTTATATGTAACTCATCCGGTCTTGCATCCATCCCGCATCTCAAATAGTGCTGCCCTCCGAGTTCCACAGGCTCGATCGATGTGATCTGCCTGCCTAAGGGGCTGAGTCTTATCTCATGCGGCGCGAGTATGCCGGCCAGCGATGAATACTGGGTGCTCCTTTGCGGGGCGATCTGTGCCAGAAGCGTTGTCATCGATATAATACTCCTTTACCTCCGGAACAGGAAAAATCTCTCGCAGATCTCTTTTCCAAGGTCCAGCATGTCATTGAAGAAGAAGATGCCCAAAATACCCCATATCAGGGGGATACCGACCAACAGGTATGCCAGCGTCCTGCCCCAGGGCTGGTAACCCATCAGCAGTAAAGACCCGTACAGGGCAATGATCACGATGTCCACCATTATGCCGAATATGGACGCACAGGTAAATCTGATAAGGCAGGAGAGTGCATCGTAATCATTCAGAGGAGATTGATCGTTTTGACCCATGTTTTTAAGAATCGGCAGGTATGGTCCATAAGATAACAATATGGACCATACCTTTATTAACGCATATTGCAGTCCCCCAGCCTGCCTATAGACCTGAAAAGGTGCGGGTAGGGCTATTTGTCAGAGGGATAGGACGAAAACAGGGTGTAGTCGATATTCCCCCACGGACAGTCCACATCCTCTATCTGATGCAATTCTTCCTCTGATAATCGTTTGTGATCCTGAAGGTCCTTTGCCGCCCACATGAGCTTCTGGAAACGCTGGTGATGGTGGTGAAAGCGCTGATTTGCATAATCTTTCGCCTGTTCGGTAAACAGCAGGAAGGGCCAGTCGCTTCCCTGCATCAGCAGCAGTTCCCGGGCGATCTGGCGCAGTATACGTCCGCCGCGCTCATCCTGCGGGCTTATATCTGCTAGAAGTTGTTCGAATTCATGAGTGCTGGAATTGATATAAGGCCAGATCCATCCATGTTCCGGGTTCTGCCATACCGTATAGTCCGAGTTCAGGCCCCACGTGCTTGGCTGCATGCTGATCGTGGAGAAAGATGCACTGCTCTGATCGATATATTCACCCAGTGCCATCGGTTTTACACATTTTTTGTCGTTTATAAGGCGGTAGACGTTGTCCAGCCAGGCCGGACCTTCGTGCCACCAGTGTCCGAACAGCTCGCAATCATACGGGCATACCATTATGGGGCCGGTCCCTTCGATATCTGTCTGTCCGGCAAGTTGTTCCAGAAGATCGACAAAATGACCTGCATGGACCCTTGCGCGTTCTTGTGCCGCAACAGGGTCATAGATCTGTTTTTCGTCATCTCCGGTGACTCTCCAGTAGTGAAGGCCGGATTCATGGTCTTTTCTGTGAAACTCCAGGTAATAGGGGTCACCCGGATAACCTTTATGCGGCGACCAGACCTGTTCGCCTGTAGCCTTGTTGCGTCCGAATACACATGCCCCTGAATCGAGGCTGTATCCCCTGTATGTTGTAGGGGTATCTTCCTGGTGGAGGTTTTTTGTAAAGGATGCGCGCGTTATACCTACATCTTCTGTAAAGAAGTATTCTATGCCTTCTTTGACAAGCCAATCGTCTATGCCCATACTCTCGATCTGTGTATGAGATGGCCGGCCGGGACGGTATGCGCATTCAGGAAGCCAGAAACCGCGAGGCTTTGTGTCGAAGTGTCTTTTATATGTCTCTACCCCTATGCGTATCTGGGTGAAGACAGAGCTGGCATGCTCCATAAGGGGTAAGAATCCATGTGTTGCAGCAGAGGTAAGGACCTCTACCTGTCTCTGGTTCTGGAGCCATTTGAAAGTGCCCAAAATATCACGGTGAAAATCGTACAGGAAGGCATGATAATTGTTTTCAAACCTTTTCAGGTGGTCGTAAGCGACATTGCGTTTGGCTGGTTCTGATTCGAATCGGTTGATATCATTGCGTGCACGTTCTATCTTGTCTTCCATGTAGGCGCAAAAACGATCCATCATGTATGTGTCCGAGAGTTGTTCCATGAGGACAGGTACAATGCCTACCATCATGCCGGACCTGATCCCGTCGAGCTGCAAAGAGCGCAGGACCATAAGAAGCGGTATGTATGTCTCGTTCATGGCCTCGAAGAGCCATTCCTCGCCGGCGGGCCATACACCGGATTTACGGCAGTACGGGATATGGCAGTGCAGCATCAGGCTGAAGGTTCCTTGCATGTCTTTCTCCTTGGAGCGGTTTTTTTTGTAAAAAAAAGCATATAACAATCCGATGATTCCCGCCATAGAAAAGATACATATGTTTAGGCCCGGAGGTCCGATGACCTCCGGGCCGTGTATGAAGTGGCTCGAGTGCTTAAGGCATTATTCTGTTTTCAATGCAATAAATCTTGTTCCCCTGTCATCCTTGATGAGCAGCAGGACGTGTTTGTTTGCGGACTTGTCAAGCGCCTTTTCGAATTCCCCTACAGAATTCACCGGTTTTCTGTTTACCTCCTGTATGATAGAACCCGCCTTTATACCTGCTGAATCTGCTATGGAGCCCGGTGCAACACTCGTGATAAGCACGCCTTTTTCACCCTGGAGCCCATACTGGCCTGCAGTATCCCTGGTCAAGGTCTTGAGCGTAAGGCCCAGTTTTTCCATGCCCTCGGGCTGCGCAGTAGAGGCTGTTTCCCGAGAGGGTTTTTTGCCTACCTGGACAGTTACGGTCTTTTTTCTGCCGTCCCTGAGGATTTTCATCTTGATCCTTGTGTCAGGAGTGATAAGCGCCACCTCGTTCCTGAAGGATGCCACCTGTTCAACGGGTTCGCCGGATAGTTCCATTATGACATCGCCCTGCTTCAGGCCGGCCTCTTCCGCAGGTGTGTCGGGCATGACCTCTGAGATGATGATCCCTTTGTTGTCTTTGAGGTCAAAGGATTTTGCAAGATCGGGAGTGATGTCCTGTATGGTGATGCCAAGAAATCCCCTGATAACGCTGCCGTGTTCCACCAGCTGCTCGTATATGCCCTTTGCCATATTGACGGGTATGGCAAAGCCTATCCCCATGTATCCGCCGCTACGGCTGAATATGGCTGTGTTGATCCCCACGACACGACCCTCTAGGTTGATCATGGGTCCGCCGGAATTGCCGGGATTGATCGCTGCATCTGTCTGGATGAAATCTTCATAATCCGTAATACCTATGCTGCTTCGTCCGAGTGCGCTGACAATACCTGCGGTCAGCGTGTGAGACAATCCGAACGGATTGCCTACGGCGAGGACCCATTCGCCTACCTCGAGGGCGTCTGAATCACCCATGGGCAGTACGGGTAGATTTGCGGCATCTATCTTTATGACGGCAACATCCGTAGGCGGGTCCGTGCCGACGATGACGGCAGTGAATTCCCTGCCGTCAAGCAGCTTCACGAGGACCTTGTCGGCCTCGCCTACAACGTGATTGTTGGTGAGTATGTACCCGTCTTCAGAGATGATAAACCCGGAGCCCTGGCCTGTGACCATGCGTTTCTGCCGGGGTATGTTCTGTCGGGGTCCTGGAAAGGGTTCGCCGAAAAAGCGCCTGAAAAGGTCGTCATTGAAGGGTAACTGAGGGCCAGGCCCCTGAGCTGACACGGTCTTCTCCACCTTGATAAACACAACAGCAGGGGATGCCTGTTTTGCAACCGTTGCAAAGGCCTTGCCGGTTTCCTTAAGGTTTTTTATGGCCTGTTCCTGGGCAGGGGTAATGCCGGTGTTGCATAAGAGGATAAGCATAATAAAAACCATGATGATCCCGGCCGACTCTATGATTGAAAACCCTTTTTTCTCTTTCTTAATCAGATTCTTCATATTCATTCTCCAATCCTGATATGATTTCTATATATATTTAATATGCTGTTAAGATTAAGCAAGTTCAATGCCACTAGGCCCTTTTTTCGTCTTAAGCGTTCCGATAAAACAGCCCCCTGTCGTATGCATTTATAATAAAAAGATATTATGGGATAATTATACATTTTAATAAACGATGATAGCCTGTGCGCCATCTTTTATGAAGATCGCAGTTATTGGGTGCGTATCTATATGTATATATAATATACAGTTGATGTAAAATAAATATACTCAACAAGGCGGGCTGGTGAGACCCATCAGGGAGGAAGCGATACGAGGCAAGAATTTATTATGCTGAACCGCTTGCATATAATGATGTTTTTCTGTATATATCTATACATATATGGATGTCGGGTCTTATATATTCTTGTCGAAAGAATCAACACCAACATTGGCTGGGGTGCAATGATGACAAAAAAACCGGATTATGAAGATCTTGAAGACAGGATCCTTGAATTGGAGACTCTCCTGAGTGAAAAAAAGAATGTAAATGTTTACAGGGAGATAGTCGAATTTCTCCCTGATCCGGCCCTGGCTATAGATCTGGAAGGAAAGATTACCGTATGGAACAAGGCCATGGAGGATCTGACCAATATAAAGGCCAAAGACATGCTCGGCAAGGACGACTATGAATATGCCCTGCAGTTTTTCGGCGTAAGGCGACCTATCCTCATTGATATCGTTTTGAAAAATCATGCGGGGTTGAAAGGTAAATATAAGAATATCAGAAGGACGGGAGATGTCCTTTATGCCGAGATAGTTACAAACCTTATAAATGGGAAGAGGATGCTCCTTGCAGGAAAGGCAAGACCGATATATGACAGCAGCAATACTGTTATCGGTGCAATAGAGATCATCCGTGATATAACCGAACAACGGAAATCCGAGGAGAGTATCAGTAAAAGACAGGAGCAGTACAGGCTCCTGGCCGACAATGTCCAGGATATTATCTGGGTCATAGACATGGACATGAAGTATACCTATGTCAGCCCCTCTGTAGAAAGGATAAGGGGTTATACTGTTAAGGAGGCCATGAATCTTTCCATAGATAAGGTCTTTACCCCTGATTCACTAAAGATCTTCATTGATATCATTAATAAAGAACCTGCCCTTCGGAAGAAGAAGAGGAAGGCCAGGGTCTTTGAAGCCGAACAGTTATGTAAAGACGGAACGACTATATGGACAGAGGTCCAGGCCAGCTTTATCCTGAATGAAGATGACAAGCCTGTAGCCATGTTGGGTATCACAAGGGATATCTCCGCGCGCAAGCGTGCAGAAGACGCCCTGCGTAAGAGCGAGGAACGCTACAGGTTTATCGCTGAAAATATACACGATGTAATCTCCGTTCTGGACATGGAGATGACACTGACCTATGTCAGTCCCTCTGTAGAGCGATTACGAGGATACATGGCAGAAGAGGTCCTGGCTCAGCCCCTGGAAATGATCTTCACTTCTGATTCCATGGAATTGATCAAAAAGGTGCTGTCAGAGGAACTGAAACTGGAAAAGATGGGTTCTGCCGACAAACAAAGGCCCAGGACAGTGGAATTGGAGCAGATACGTAAAGATGGTTCCACCGTATGGACAGAGGTGACAGGGAGTTTTATACATGACCATGAAGGCAGCCCCATAGGTATAATAGGGGTCGCCAGGGATATAAACGAGCGCAAGAGGGCGGAACAGGAGAAGAAGAATTACGAGATGCGTCTGATCAGGGCGCAGAAGATGGAGGCTATCGGGACACTTGCAGGCGGTATTGCACATGATTTCAATAATATACTGTCTGCCATCATAGGGTATACCGAGCTCGCAAGGGGATGTGTTCCTGCGGACAGCCGTGCCTATACAGATCTTAAGGAGGCCTTGAAGGCGGAAGGCAGGGCCAAGGATCTGGTCAGCCAGATTCTTACCTTCAGCCGTCAGGTGGAGACCACGCCCAAGCCCATAATGGTGCACCTTGTAGTGAAAGAGGCCCTGAAGCTTCTGAGGTCTAGCATCCCGACTACGATAAGTATAGAACAGCATATAGAAGATACTACAGGCGCAGTGCTTGCAGACCCTACCCATATACACCAGGTGGTAATGAATCTGTGCACCAATGCATATCATGCCATGAGGGAAAAGGGCGGGGTTTTGAAGGTCTGCCTAACCTCTATAGAAATAGATGATACGTATGCGCTCGAGCACCCGAATCTTCACGCAGGGCCATACATCAATCTTACGGTAAGTGATACGGGCAAAGGCATGGATGCAGAAACGATCTGCAGGATATTCGACCCGTTCTTCACGACAAAGATCAAGGGAGAGGGCACAGGTCTGGGCCTGTCGATCGTGCATGGTATAGTAATTGATATGGATGGGGATATAATCGTATCCAGTGAGCCGGGCAAGGGTTCTGTGTTCGAGGTCTTTTTCCCTGTATTCGGTCTCAGCCCCAAGGGCATTCCGGAGAATGACGAGAGCATTCCGAGAGGAAACGGTGAGAATATACTCATCGTTGATGATGAGCAGACCATACTTCAGTTTACCAAAAAGATGCTGAAGAATCTCGGCTATAAAGTGCATACAACTGTTGAAAGCAAAGAGGCCCTGGAGATGTTCCTGGCGGATAAAGGCCTGTATGATCTGGTAATCACAGACCTGACCATGCCGAAGATGACCGGCTATCAGCTCGCATCAGAGGTGAAGATGGCCAGGCCGGATATCCCGATTATCCTTATCTCCGGTTTCAGCGAAAAGGTGCTGGAAAAGGACATTTCCATTTACGGGATCTCTAAATTTGTCAATAAACCCTATACCCAGAGCGCGATAGGCAAGGCTGTTCATGCCGTCCTGAATTCGGATCTAGGGATAGAATGAAGATATTGTAACAATGAGGAGGATTGGATGGGTTCTATGACTGTCAGCAAGTTCGGGGGCAGCTCGGTCGCCAATGCAGCTCAGATCGAGAAGGTCCGCCGGATAGTTGCGGCAAACCATAAAAGGCGATATGTCGTTGTCTCTGCACCGGGCAGGGATGCAGGTGATTCGGAAAAGGTTACTGACCATCTTTTCAATGTGGCCACCGATGGCGATCACTTCAGTTCTATAGGGAAGGCGATAACGGCAAGGCAGAGCGCGGACAGGGTCATAGGTAAATTCAGGTCCCTGATAGACGGTCTTGGAATACAGGGTAACGATATTATAGAAGACCTGGAATCCGACCTTGGAAAGACCATATCCGACAAGAAAAGGATAGACTTTTTTGCCTCCAGGGGTGAGCATTATAATGCAAAGATAATAGCGCGTTACTTCAAGGCAAAAGGCATGGATGTGAGGCTTATGCTGCCCGAGGATGTCGGGTTCATTGTATCCGACCGTTTCGGTAATGCCAGGGTTATGCCCGTCACTTATGCCAACCTTAAGGATATCATGCCCCGGGATTGTATATCCATTATCCCCGGTTATTACGGCATAACCCTGAAGGGAGACATAGCAGTGCTTTCCAGGGGGGGGTCAGACCTTACCGGAGGTGAGATCGCATATTCCATGGATGCAGGCCTTTATGAGAACTGGACAGACACGGATGGTGTCTACCAGGTAGATCCGGGCATTATAGAAGAAGCAGGTGTAATCCCCGAACTAACATACAAAGAGATTCGGCTCCTGTCTTCGCGGGGATTCAATGTGTTTCACTTCGACGCCATGATCAGATGCAAGAACAAGCACATACCTATAAATATCCGTAATACGAACAACCCCGATGCTCCCGGAACCATGATCGTAACATCCAGGATCCCAGGCGAGGCCGCTGTGGGCATTGCAAGGCTGGACGATATATCCTATGTATATGTCGAAAAGGACATGATCGGGGAAACAGTAGGCTTTACCCAGGAACTTCTCGATATATTCAAGGATTTCGGGATAAATACCCATCATTACCCTTCAGACATGGATGATATCTCGGTCATCGTGGACCAGAAAGACCTCTACGGCAAGGCCGACGACCTGAAGGATACGATAAACAGGAGGCTCAACCCGGACTTTCTCGATATAAACTACGACCTGTGCCTGATATCACCGGTGGGCATAGGCATGAAGGATACGCCGGGTGTGCTCGCCGGTGCAGCAGATGCACTCTACAGCGAGAAGATAAACATAGAGATAGTCGACCAGGGTCCTTCGCAGATAAGCTTTCACTTCGGAATATTCCAGAAATATGCAGACATAGGCATGAAGGCCCTGTACAAGGCCCTTATAAAACAGGGACCCGCCATATAAGAAATATCATTTCGTGCTGGACAACCGTGAATAATTGTTGTAATCGCTCAGAGTCTTTGGGGGCGTAGTTAAGTTGGTTATAACGCCGGCCTGTCACGCCGGAGGGCGCGAGTTCGAGTCTCGTCGCTCCCGCCAGAAAGATATGACCGCGGGACAATACATATGATTGTATTGTCCCGCGGTTTTATTATGGTCTCTAGAATCCTTTTGAAATTGCCAGACAAAGACAAAAACCCGTGTACCTGTAGCCCTGATCAGGGTGATACCAGTTTTTGCCGTCGTTCATGCTGAATCCCTTGATGTCCAACGCTGTTTCGATATTGCGCTCAGAGAATACCCTGGATATACCGCAGCCGAGACTCACCTTGTTCATCTTGCCGATGTAATAGGGGGATAACGAATCATAGTCGTTTTCGCCTATGCGAGTATAATCGAGGCTCGATCTCAAGGTCGTGAGCTCGTCCATGAAATACCTGTACATAAGCCCTGCAACGATCTCATTGCCGTGGCTGTTCCTTTCCTCGCTCGGAAGTGTTGCACCCTCCCGGAATCTGCTCTTTGCCCTTATTATGTTCATCAAGCTCAATCCGGCATCCCAGGAGGCCTGAGCATAATCTATACCGCAGCCTATCACCATGGTGCGCCCCTCCTGATAGAAGTTTTCACCGTCGAGCTTGTCCTTGGCGTACGATATATGCTGGCCGAAGACCCTGCCGTGCCAGGTCTCGTTCAGTTCGTGCCCGATCTCGCCAGTAAGGGTAAGGATATTGCCGGGTTCATAGTCCTTGATAGCATAGCTGTAGTCATAACCGCCGCGCCATGTATAGCCTATGCCGATGCCGACAATGGTCTTTTCCCACTGCCTGGCAAGGCTTATAGATGGGTTGATGTTGAACCCCTCTCCAAAGCTCGATATGGTTATCAGATCCGACGGTATGACAAGGGTCATCTCGTCGGCGCTCAGGTCGGTATGCCCGGTAGGGAGGTTGAAGCCGAGAGAGCAGAGCATGTCAAAGGCAAACCTGTCTATCACCTCGTAGTGGAGGTTGAGCTTTGTATCTGAAAAGGCGCTCAGACTCTCGGCAGACCCATCTGACGGATCGACCTTTGTGTATACATAGGCACCCAGCAACTCGACGGATAGATCGTTATAGCGGGAGGATGCGCTGATCGGGATATAGAACTGCATACCCGAGTCGTCCTCGTCGCTGGAGAACCAGTCAAGGTGAAGACCCGTGCCTAGATCGGTCTCGGCTCTTATAGTGCTTATGCCGGTAAATGTGATAAATATTATAAAAATAAAAGATAGCCTCTTCATAAACGATTACCCCTTAATTGGTTGCAGATTGTATGGATATATCAAGCATCTTTGACCCATATATACATTATTTCAAAGTCGTCATCCTCTGTAATTCCATCGGATACAATGAATTTTATATAAAAATAGCCTGCCGAAGCAGGTGTCCAACTGAATGTATGGGTAGTTTCATCGAAACATGATGGTTCGCATGGAAGTCCGGCTCCAACATATGGTTCCGATATTGAATAGGTAAGGATGTCGCTATCCGGGTCTGTTGCCGTGACCGTGAAGGTTATTGTGTCGTTTGTATAGACACTGCGTGAGCCTATGGGGGTAAGCTCAGGTGGGTGGTTCGTCGTCGGCCCGGATTCTGGATCGATGGTAATGGTCACCTCTTCGGTGTCGTATTTTCCTCCTATGTCTTGTGCTATAAAAGTGACATAATAGTTGCCCGCTGAGTATAGATCGGTATCAACGGTATATATACCTGTTGTTGTGTGTAAGGAACCCTCTATATAGTAGCCTTCTTTTCCCGCTATTTGTTGGCTGTAGTATAGAATCGGGTCTGAATCGTAATCATCGGCATTTATTTCAAAGGTTAAGATATCTCCATGTGTAGTCTCTTTATTTCCTATGTGCTCAAGTACAGGGCTATGGTTTGTAAGAGTTTCTACCTCGATTTTCACTTCTTCATATGCACTCATACGGGGTGAACCATCATCTGTAACTATAAATAAGACCTTGAACTCACTGTTTTTATCGCTTTCATTTGGTTGCCACGTAAATGTAGGAGGTGTAATGCCCATGCTTGTTGTTGCTCCTGTAGGAAGATCGGCTGCGTAATATGTAAGGTTGTCGCCATCAGGATCACTGGCTGATAGTTCTATGGTGATCGGTGAATCTGAATTCGTCGACCTTGTCCCTATTGTTTCAAGAATCGGGGCCTGGTTTGTAACGACGGTTAAAAGGACGTTCAGGGTCGAAGTCAGTGAAGGGTGTCCATTATCGCTCGCAGTGAAGATGGCATTGTATTCACCCATATCGAATTCGTCCGGAGACCACTGAAATAAGCCCGAACCTGTGCTGAATTCCGCGTTCGAGGGAATATCTACGGCTAAATACGTAACCGTATCCCCGTTAGGATCTATTGCATATACAGTGAATTCAAGTGTGTTGCCTAAACTGACAGCATGTGAGGTGCTTGTCTGAAAGACAGGGGCACGGTTTGACTCGTTTACGGTTATGGTGACTGTAGATGATGTGCTCGCAGGCGGGGTACCATTGTCGAGGACTGTAAAGGTCACATCATACTCTCCCGCGTCTGTGCTGTCGGTGGGCCAGGTAAATGTATGCGTAGTTTCATTGAACACCGCGCCCGTGGGGACATCCTCGGCTGTATACGTGACATCATCTCCGTCCGGGTCTGTCGCTGTTACTGTAAAGTTCACCTCCTCGCCCTCTGTAACCGTCTGATCCTGGATCGTCTCTATCTCCGGTGTGCAGTTTATGTCGGTAACTGTTATGATGAGCGTCTCTGTAGAGCTTGCGGATTCGTCCGCGTTGTCGGTCACGGTGAAGACTATCTCGTATTCTCCCGTTTGTGTACACCCTGGAGTCCAGGTAAATGTATGCGTTACCTCGTCAAAGGTCGCGCCTGCCGGGAGGTCTGAGGCAGAATACGTCAGGGTGTCTCCGTCTGCATCGGTTGCCGAGACCTTGATCGTAATGGCCTGGGCCTCTTGTATCTCGGCATCGTCTATGGCGTCTATTGCTGGTGCATTGTTGGTCGTGGAGCGCACCGTGATAACCCCGAGATCTGTGGTCTCGCCGTCGATTATCGTGATTCCGGAATGCACGCCCCTAAAGGCCTCCGCGCCTTCCAGATCGTATATGCTCAGCACCAGGGTTCTGTTGATGCCTTCCTCCACACCGAATATCGTGCCATTGGCGCTCGAGCATGCCCATGGTCCGCCCCGGGCGATTATGATTCCGCCTGAATCGTATATGCTTGCTATCACGCTTGCGAGGCCGTATTCATCGCAGCTGTCAGAAATGGCCTTGTGCATGCCCTGCTTGTCTGAGGGTGCATCGGGCATCTGTACGGAAAAGGCCAGGTTTCCGGTGCCCGGCGAAGACCCTGATTCCGGACTGCATGCGCTCAGGGTAAGCATGCACGCAGCTGCAACGGCAAATGCTATTGTGATAGCCCGGTGGCGGCCCGTGTGGATGGTGAAACGTGTTATGCCGCATAAAAGGTGAAAAGATTTCATACTATACCTCATGTAGATTATTACCACTGCACGTGTATCTGGCCGGTGTTTTCCTGTCGTTTCTGGAGGTCTCCCGGATCGTTGCTTCGTAGTGACGAGTCTTCAGGTGTTAGCGTGCTGGTGTTCGATGTCTTTTCTTCCAGGTTCCTGATCAGTACCGTGGTTTTTGATACGGGTTTTATCAGATTGAGATTCTTGAGCTCGTTAAGTGCGTTTTTGGCCTGACGCAGACCAGGGTCTTTCTTCAATGAACGCCTGTAATATGAAGCAGCCTCTCGGTACATGCCCCTGTCAGACCTGTCTATGGCGTTGAACAGGTTCATAAGGGCGCTCATGTCTCTGGTAAGCGGTTTTTTAAGCTCTGATACCTGCTCAGGGGTTAGCTCTACCTTCAACAGGGCGATGATATCGAACAACAGCTCCTTTTCCATGTCCATGAATTGCCGAAGTTCCCCCTCTGTAGCGGGTTGTCCCAGGATATTTGTTGTAGGAACGTCCAGGACGTCGGAACGGATACCTATGCCGGCGGTCTTGCCCTTGGAGATATCGCCCCCGACAAGATATGCAGCCCCGAGAAGCTGTCCGGCGCGCGGCGCTGTATCTGCATCTATAAGGCCTGTCTTTCCCAGGTCCATCTCTTCGACAAGGGCCTGAAGCTTGACCCTTTCTATAAGATCAAGCCCTTCAACCTGCGACAGGTCTGTGATGAGCATGAAGGCAAGACCCTTTTGGAGCGGGTCAAGACCTGCGTTGCCTGATTTGTTGTGAAAGTACAGGACTGCCAGGGTGTTTTTCGCCCCTATGGCACCGAGAGATTTTTCCTGTTCTATGGCCTGCCTTGCCCATGCCTTTATATCTTTGGTGATCACTTGCCCGGCCCGGCAGGGTGAGCCGATGAATAAAATAGTGAAGGCCATAAACAGTACCGGTAAAACAGAATAATTTGTCCTCATAGAAGATCTTCCTTAAAAATAGATATTGGTCGGTTAATCCTTGTAACACTCCTCATATATTATAAGTATAGCCTTACAGTACAGATATTACCAATAAAAAATATAATATACCCAAGGTCATCATAAAAACAAGCCCATATTATCACATGATATTGGAATAAGATAGAATATTAATCTGTTGTGAATATGCCGAGGGACTTGATTTGAACTATGCCGGTGTTGATATACGTGAATATATCAGATGAAGTCTTATGCATCCTGCCAGAAAAGAATCGGTATGATTATTGATCGAGGGTATACCTAATAGAGCTTACCGGGGTGTTGAGCATGCCTGTATTGAGGCTTTCTCCAGGGATCGCCTTTGTCAGAGACTGTCTTGATATAAGGCCTCGTGAATAGTCAAACGCGGCCTTAATCATAGGCAGTGCCCTGGTACGTGCGGCATCGAAGAGCCCGTTTATGGTTGTGTGCCTGTCTTGTCCTGTAATGATATCCCTGTATGCGATATGACCGTCAGGCAAGGGTTTGATTCCATGTCGAACATCACTATAGAACAGGCCCAGCTGTGAGATCCCTTTAAGGATATTTACCCTGTGTGAGAGCTTGAAGATCCTGTATGCGGCCCGGCTTGCGAAGATACGGTTTGAACAAAGCTGATACCATAGCGTGTTGTAGATCTCTTTTATAGGCAGTGAAAAATCGTCACTGATGATCTTTTCGAAAATCAGGCCCCTGATATGGGCCGGTTTGACGATATCATATATCCTCAGTGTATTGTCCAGACGTGAATCAATATACGTTTCTATGCGCCTGTGCATATAAACGGCCCTGTCATTGGCTGCGGGGGGCTCGGAATAGTAGTTCCCGGACAGGTAATATACAAGGGGGTGAAAGGTCATGTCGAGCGCGCAGTGGGTGATATATCCCAGGATGAAGGCCGTGTCCTGATCGCCTTGTAAATGTTCGAGCACCTTGAAGATGATATCGTTTGTGGTATTGCCGTGTCTGCCGTGCAGGGTCTCGGATACGATTTCAAGCGAGGCCTTTGGGCTGTAATAGAATGTGTCGGGGATTACGGATCCCAGGTAATATGCATGGATGTGACCTTTTATGAGCCTGATGATCTCTTCTTCATGCATGTGTTCAATCAGCCCATGGGCGAAATATATATGCGTGTTCTCCTTGGGCATTTTACCCCCCCTGAAAGATATCTTTGAATATGCTGATTTTTTGAAAGATCTGATCGGGTTTTAGGCCGAGGAGTTCCAGGCTTTTTTTCAGGGAAGACGAGCTGATATGTTCGATCTCGAGGCCGGACATAAACCTGTTCGACAGGATGTCCGCTATATATACGATATGCGTAATCTCTCTGTTTTCCTTGGCGCACTCGGGTGTATGATGAAACAGGATTGCATCCTTGATAACATCGGGCAGGTTCCAGCTCTCGGCAAGCAGCAGTCCTACCTGATTGTGATCCATGCCCAGGATCTCCTGCTCTATAATCTGCGAGTCTTCCTGCTTTTCCCGCATAAGACGGTAGAAGAGAGGTTGTGCCCCTGATATGTACTGGTCCAGCACCACCTTGCCGATGTCGTGAAGCAGTCCGGATGTGTATGCCACATCAGGCCGTATTAGTCCGTGGAGTATGGCGATCTGTTCGGATAATCTCGCGGTTGCGAGCGCGTGATGAAACATGCCGCCCCTGCAGAGTGAGTACCCTTTATCCGAACTGCTAATGAATTTATTTACCTGGGCCGTGACAATCATCTGCAGCATTGTCTTGCTGCCAAGGTATATTACGGCCTGGTCAATGGATTCGATGTTTTTTAGGAGTCCTACATAGGAAGAGTTGCATATCTTTAAGATCCTGGCGCTGAGTACCTGATCCTTTTTGATTTCTTGTGTTATAGCCGAGATATCGTAGTCTTCATCCGAAAACATGCTGGTTATGTGAAGGGTTATCTGCGGGATGGGCAGCAGTTTCCCTATGGTGGCGGAGATATCGTCCATCCTGGGCCTTTTGTAGTGCGTTCTGCTTACGGAGCTTTCCATAAAGATAGGGTCGATGCTGCACGTACCCTTGTTCGTATCCATGATCATGCAAAAGGGTGTGACCCCGCTTGTCTCAAGATTTTTGATGGGTATATTGTATTTCTTCAGGAGATCCATTGTGATCTCTATGGTCCTGCTGCCGATATTTATGCAATAGTCCTCTTTTGCGTATGTATCGATAATGGCGCCGCCTGCTATGAAGGCAACCATGTCTTCTTCACGGGAACCCATGTTCTTCATATGTTCTATAAAGACAGGGACACCCGTAGATGCATAATATGTCTGTTCGGCTAGGGGGATCTCGGATATAGGCTCGGGTAAAAGGATATGTAGTATGCCGCCATATCTTTTTTTATTATCATAAAGACCCAGTCCAACACAGGATGCAAGGTAGACCTTTAATTTCTGTGAATCATGTATCTCAAAACAGCCGGTGGGGACTATCGTAGTCATATAAAGCCCTCCATCTCATAATAATACCATGATCGGGTATTTATTTGTCTGATATAAGATACCTTTTTTTTTCGGCCACATCAACTATGATTTTGACGCAATACCCGTTTATTGTGCCTGTGAGTACAGATATGAATATAAACAAGGGAAAGAGATTCATAAAGGAAAAATGGCGGATTATTATACCGGCAAGTAGGAGCTGAGTGGTCATATGTACGCATGCACCGGTGACACTTACGCCGATGGGTGAGAAAAACCTTTTGGGCATTATCCACATGACAATGCCGGATGCGAGACCGCCCGAGAGCGAGAAGAAGAATGCCGGTGTAAATATGCTTCCTGATAAGGTGGAACCTATAATCACCCTGCTTATCAGGACGATTATACCCCATACACCTCCGAACATATAGATTGCGCAAAGTGTAAAGATATTTGCCAGTCCGAACCGTAAAAAGGGTGCGGGCCTGGGTATGAACGATTCTGCCCAGTGCAGGGCTGTTGCCAGAGCTATAAACAGCGCCAACGTTGCGATGCGTGTATTCCTGTCCATATCAATAAGGCAACATTATTTGAATATTTGAAGTACTAGGGCCATGAATAGAAGCTTCCGCTGTTTTCTCCCTGCCTCCTGTACACTATGACAGTGGGCTTTTCTATGTTGGCCAAGGCCTCTATGGCCTTGATACTGTCCTCATAGTAGCCTACCTGGTCGATGAGGTGATGTTTCGTGCCGACAGAGGCGGACATGACCCTTCCGTCTCCGATAACAGCGATATCCTCGTCTGTAACAGGGCGTACCTCTTTGACACGGTTGATGAACATGTCATAGAACTCCATCACGATAGCCTTCAGTATATCCATGTCCGCATCCGTCATGTCCCTTAATGGATTGCCCGTGTCCTTGAATTTGCCGGATGTTATGGTCTGGTTGTCTATGCCGAGCTTGTCCATGAGACCTTCAAGGCTTACCGAGGGCAGGATCACGCCGACATTACCCACTATAGAAGAGGGCAGAGCCACTATCTTGTCGGCACTAAGGGCTGCCATATATGCCCCTGAAGTGCCCTGATTGGTAATACACGCCACTGCCGGGAGGTTATGCTCATTCTTGAAAGAGACCAACCTCCTGTATACGAGATCAGAGGCGGTCATGCCTCCGCCCGGGGAATCGATCCTGATGATTAGGCCCTTGATGTGGTTGTCCTTTACAGCCTTTTTAAGGACCGAATCCAGGCGTTCAAGGGTGCCCTGTTTGCGGAAAAAACCATCTCTGGTCGATGTTGTGGTTATCATACCCAGGATTTCTATAACGAGCACCTTGTCTTTGGAGCCCTTCTGAAAGACCCTTTCCTCGAAGGGCTGGATCTGCATAAGGTCCATCAGGTCCAACGATATAAATGAACACCCGGGTAATAAGAAGATTAAAGACATGATAATCGTCAATGTAATCTTGTATATCTTATTCATCCTGAACCTCTCCTCCTATAGTGATTTCAGGGATCAGAAGGGTGGGTTGCGCATCGGCTACAGGTGCTCCCTGGCCATCCTTGCCGCATGTGCCTATGCCGAATCCGAGATCACTGCCCACATGCTCGATGGAATTCAGTATCTCAGGCCCGTTGCCTATCAGGGTTGCCCCCCTGACTGGCTCCCCTATACGGCCGTTTTCGATAAGATATCCTTCCGCGATATTGAACACGAAGTCACCGTTTACCGTATTTACCTGACCTCCGCCCATCTTTTTGACAAAGATGCCCCTGCCTACCTTTGATATTATCTCTTCGGGATTAAGTGTCCCGGGGGCTATCATGGTGTTTGTCATCCTGGGGATAGGTCTGTTCCTGTATGATTCCCTGCGGCCGTTGCCGGTCAGCGGGATATTGAATTTGGCGGATGTGATCATGTCGGACATATATCTTTTTAATATGCCGCCCTCCACGAGGATGTTTCTTTGCGAAGGATTGCCCTCATCGTCATACCCTATTGAGCCCCGCAGACCGTTGATCGTCCCGTCATCGATCACGGTAACGGCCTTTGATGCAACCTGCTGGCCCATCCTTCCCGAGAAGACAGACAAACCCTCTCCGGCAAGATCCGCCTCCAGTCCGTGCCCGATGGCCTCATGCACCATTGTCCCGCCTGCATGGCTGGAAAGGACCACGGGCATTACCCCACCTGGTGCCTTGCGCGCATATAAGGATGTCAAGGCCCTTGTCACGGCCAGTGCCGCTATCTCCTCGGGCGGGTTCTCCTCCAGGATTTCAAAACCGCGTGTGCCGCCGATGGGTTCATAACCGGTCTCGATAAGGGAGTCTTTGGCAACGACACCCTGCACCAGAAAGACAATAGAGTCACGGTTGTCATCTGAGACAAAGCCTTTCGAGTTTGCTATCCTTATCCGTCTGGTACTGTCGCTGTACATGACCTTTACCTGCACCACAAGGGGGTCTCTGCCCCATGCGGTCTTTTCCGCCCTGGTGACCATTTTTATCTTTTTATCCGAATCGACATCGGCCGGATCGATCCTCGAATGTACAACAGGGCGCGACGGTCTCTTTTCAAGGGAGATGTCCGATGAAATGTTGCCTGATCTTATGGCGGATGAAACCGTAAGTGCGAGGTCATCCAGCGCGCCGGGGTCATTGGTGTATGCATAGGCGGATTTGTCTCCAAGGACCACCCTCAAGCCGACGCCTGCCTCTTGCGTGGTGATGTATTTTTCGATCCGTCTGGCCTCGGATACTATGGTCGTACCCTTTTTGTCTTCTATGAATATCTCCGAGAAATCCCCGCCTTTTGACAGGGACAACCTGAGCAGTCTTTCCAGATCAATATTTTCTAACCATGCTTCCATGACTTAACCTCTCTTGCCATATCCCTTCTTACATCCCTTTCCTTTATGTACTCTTTTTTGTCAAATGTCCGTTTTCCCTTTGCCAGACCCAGTTCAACCTTGATCATGCTCCCTTTCAGATAGATGCGCAACGGGACCAGGGTAAGACCCTTTTCTCTGACCTTACCGGAGAGTTTGAGTATCTCCCTCTTATGAAGAAGTAGCTTGCGCTGCCTAGTGGGTTCATAGTTGTTGATGCCGGCCTGTATATAGGGGCTGATATGGAGATTGTTGAGATAGATCTCGTTGTTTCTGATCGTGGCGAAGCTGTCCTTTATATTTCCCCCACCGTTTCTCAGGGATTTCACCTCAGGCCCCCCAAGGGCGATGCCTGCCTCTACCGTCTCCATGATCTCATACGAGTGCCTGGCCTTTTTATTGTGACAAAGCGGTTTTATTACATCACTCTTCATGTATGACCTCGATTATCTTTGGAGATTCTATGGCCTTGCCGAAGTATCTGACAATGATCAGGCTTATGAAGAATGCGATGATCGCCATTATCGCCTGGATCGGTACATCTAGGTCAAGAAAATTCGCAACGGCCATGGCACTGATGATAAAGACCAGAGGGATCATGAAGGCGAAAATACATGCCTTGAGAAAGGATACGCTCTCGATAGCAAGAAGTACCCTGTCCCCTATATGCAAGGTCGAATCGGGTCTGGCAATGGTGAAGTCCATGACCGGCCTGGAAAAGGCGTGGCAGATATCAGAGGCCTGACAGCCCTGGCAGGCATGTTTCCTGTGTACGGTTACTTTAACCGCTTTTGCCTCAATGTTCTGGACGGTTCCGTATATCGTACACTTCATATTATTCACTATCCAGACCCAATATGCCGGGTGAGTTTTTCTTGATTTCCATGGTCATGAAATCATAGATCTGGGTCGCGGTCTTCATCTCGAATATATATTTTACGATCTCTTTGCATTTTGAGATATCTATCTCCCTTGCCATCTCCTTTACATGGGATATGGCAAAGGCGTTTGTAGACAGCGTATCAATCCCCATTCCAAGAAGTATGGGCGTATAGACCTCTCTTCCCGCCATTTCTCCGCACATGGAAACGGGTATGCCCTCATTGTGCGCTGATTCGATGGTGAACTTTATCAGGCGGATCACGGCAGGGTGCAGGGGGTTGTAGAGGTAATTGATGTATTCATTCCCCCTGTCTATGGCGATTGCATACTGAATGAGGTCGTTTGTCCCGATGCTGAAAAAATCCACCTCTTTGGCCAGTATGTCTGCAATGGTCGCCGCTGAAGGCACCTCGATCATGATGCCTACACGGATATTTTCATCAAACTCTATACCGTCTTTTCTGAGGCCGTCTTTTGTCTCTTCGAGGATGTCCTTTGCGCGCTGGAGTTCCTCCATGCCCGAGATCATGGGAAACATGATGGATGTGTTCCCATAGTGGCTTGCACGCAGTATCCCCCTGAGCTGCGTCTTGAATGTATCGATCTCCCGAAGGCACAGTCGTATGGCGCGGAGCCCCATGACAGGGTTCAGCTCCTTTCTCAGCTCTCCAAGGGCGGAGTAGAATTTGTCACCGCCGAGGTCCAGTGTCCTGATAACGGTATTATATGGCGATACAGCCTCTACCACGGTCTTATATGCGTCGAAGTGGTCTTCTTCCAGAGGGATGCCCTGCCGGTTGAGGTAGAGAAACTCGGTCCTGTATAGACCTATCCCCTCGGCCCCGTGTTCGAGAACAGTCCTGACCTCTTCCTTGAATTCGAGGTTGCCTTCGACCTTGACGTGTGTCCCGTCCTTGGTAATGGCGGGCAGTTTGGCCTTTTCCTTGAGTTTGAGTTCCAGGCTCAAGAATGATTTGGCCCTGTGTTCATAATCCGATATCTGCGAGCTCGATGGGTTGACGATTACCACACCGGATATACCGTCGAGGATTAACCTGTCTCCCGGACTTATACAGGTGGATGCGTTTTCGAGACCGACAACAGCCGGCATCTCAAGGGAATGGGCAATGATCGATGTGTGAGACGTAAGTCCGCCTGCATCGGTGGCAAAGCCGAGTACCTGATCCTTGTTGAGCATTGCCGTGTCTGCAGGCGACAGATCATGGGCAACTATGATGCTCTTTTCCATCAGATGAAATCCGCTGGTCTTTTTTCCGATCAGGTTCCTCAATAAGCGTTCCCCGACAAAGGATGTGTCAACGACCCTGCTTTTTATATATTCATCCCTGATAGACTCAAAGTCTTTTTCTATCTCCTGCAGGGCGTTCTTCAGTGCCCACTCCGCATTGATATAATCAGTGGTTATAAACTGTTTGACCCTGTCTATAAGGGCCGGGTCTTTCAACATCAGCATGTGTGTCTCAAGTATCAGGAGCTGCTCTTTGAGTACATTATGGGATTCAAGCTGTTGCTGTGCCTCCTTGATCTGTTTCTGGGACAGCATTACTGCATCGTCGAACCTTTTGATTTCATCATCGACATGGGATTCTGTTACGCGGATCTTCGGATAGCGTTCTATCTTTCTTGTGTCTATAATTACGGCGTTGCCGATCGCTATACCGGATGAGGCAGGTACGCCGTTGAGTATATGTACCTGTCGGTTTGTCATTATCATTCTTCTCCGAAACCGTCTTTCACCAGGGAGACAAGTGCCTTTAGTGCGCCGGCTTCATCATCACCTTCAGCCCTTATGTTTATCCTGCAACCCTTGGCAGCCGCTAGGGTAAGCAGTTCCATGATGCTTTTACCATTTACCTGCATATGATCCTTTGTTACCTCTATCTTTGAGGTATATTCAGAAGCGAGCTTGGAAAAAACAGCAGCAGCACGGGCATGCAACCCGAGTTTGTTCTGAATGGCAACCTTTTTTTCTTTCATAGTATCATAGTCCATATCAGCATAAGTGTAAATATTCCATAAAATACAATAATGGTATTGAGTTTAAGCCTGATTGCGATCAAAGAGGCGGCAAGGACCCCGAGACCGAGGGGAAATCCATGGGGCAGGGCGATCCTGTTTACTGTTATATAGAATATTATACCACATAAAAACGGCGTTATATAGGAAAATGACCTGGACCTGTCAACATTCAGCAGCCTGCCGATCGACAGTGCACCGCCTGCACCGAGATAGTATCCCTTTAAGAAACCCCAGGACATTATCCATATATGTATGCTGTTAAACAACAATAAGACAAGGACTACGCACCATATCTGATCAAATAGCATGGATATGATGCAGAGTAGCGCCAGTATGGGCTTGAGCGTGGCCCAGAAAAAGGTATCCCCGATAGCGGCGAGTGAGCCCGAAAGTGCGGTCTGGATCTTCTCAAACATATTTCCCTGCCCCTGTTCCTCAAGGTTAAGGGATACACCTATAACAGTAGGGGCCATATAGGGCTGGGTATTAAAGAACCTCGTGTATTTTTTTATCAGTGTATTATACGTCTCCGGAAACAACTGCTTCAGTCCCGGGAGTATGGCATATGAGAAACCGATATTCTGCATGCCTTTGAAATTCCATGCGCCCTGAATAAAGAAAGATCGCCACAGGATTTTTGCCATTGCATATTTGGATAGTCCCACAATAATTGAGTAAGTAGCACACGAATAGTGCAAGCGTCAATGATGTACACGGTAGAAGGTGAGTGATGAACAGTGAACAGTGGGAAGGGGAGAGGTTTATGGATAACAGTTTGCAGCTCACCGCTCACTTTTCACTTATTTCCTACCTCGGTTTCTTCACATCCATCTGTTCGCAATACGTGGCAAGCCTGCATCTGGAACAAAACGGACCTATCGGTCTGCAGATGTTCTGGCCGTATGCAACTAGGAGGTCATTGATCTGAAGCCAGTATTTCTTCGGCAGTATCTCCCTGAGCCTCATCTCGGTCCCGAGGGGGTCCTTTGTACGGACATACCCCCACCGGTTGGTTATCCTGTGTACGTGGGTATCGACACAGATGCCCATCTTTTTAAATCCTAAGGTGACAACAAGATTGGCGGTCTTTCTTCCTACACCGGGCAGTGCTATCAGTTCATCGATCTCATCCGGGACCCTTCCCGAGTATTTATCTGCAATAATAGACGATGTCAGCCTTATGTTTTTTGCCTTGGTCTTATAAAAGCCCACCGGATATATCAACTCCTCTAGTCTCGCTGTCGGGAGCCGTGATATGGTATAAGGGGTGGCAGCAACAGAGACGAGGCTGTTGAATGCGTGCTCTGTTGTAGTGTCTTTGGTGCGCAGGCTCAGCATGGTGGAGATGAGTATTGCAAACGGGTCGTTGTCCTGCGCGATCCTTGTCACTATAGGATCTTTAAAGCAGGTCATCTCCTCATTTAAAATGCTGAAGACAGTGTGTATCACATTGTTATTCATGGGTGTTTCAGGATGGATACGAGATCCATTCCGATCCTCAGAAGCCGATAGACACCCTGCCGAGATAACGCCTGTCCGAACGTTGTCCCCCATATGCGCCTACTTCTTCCGCATATGTGAGCAGATCAAAGGTGGCATGCTTGGTGTCAAGGCCTACGCCCAAGGTGGTATAGCCCTGGTAGAGCCCCCCACGCAGGAACAACCGGCGTGTCACGGAATATTCAACCCCGAGTCGTACCCTCTTTGCCAAGTCCTCATCGGCTTTGATCTGTTTGGTCAGATCGATAAAGTCGAGGGCGACCCTCCATGATTTGATCATGGCCGCAAAGCCGAGATCGACATGTTCGTTCATGTCCTTGGCGTCATCAAAGTCGTTCATCCCCAGATTGTTTCCGCAGAGACCTATGTTGAGATCGATATATTCCCCTGCTATGTGTACATCTTTCATCTTATAGAGGATACCTGCGTCGAAAAGTATGCCGATCCCTTCCTCCATATCATCTTCCAGCATGCCGTTGAAATCGTCATTTATCAGGTCTAAGACGGTATACTCCCTGTCCAGGCTTTTCCTGGATACAAACTTGCCGCTTACGCCTATAAGGATGTCTTCGGTGTAAATGGAGTGGGCATATCCGAGGCATACCCCCATGTCGGTAATGCCGTCGGCCTGGAGCTTCGGGTATTGCCTGTTATGTGCCTGCAGGTTTGTCCTTGCAGCCCCAAGGATGCCCAATGCAAAATTGGGCTTGGCATAATTGGGGAATGCCGCCAGGGATACATGGGAATACTCACCGATATACTTTCTCAAGAAATCTGCGGTCTGTGCCTCGTCATCGAAATCGGTATCGGACGAGTCACTATACATATCATACGCACCCTGGCCTATCTCCAGCTCCAGGGAAAGGATCGAGGCCTTTGTCTCTGTTATGTCCGCAAGGCCTGCCGGGTTGTAGAAGAGGGCGTTGGCATCGTTCGATACGGCCACGAAGGCCCCGCCCATGCCCATGGGTCTGACACCTTTATAGATATATGTGTATTCCTCTGCATGTAGACTGATCGGAAAAAAGATCGTCAATACTACAATAGTGATTAACCAGTTTCTCATAGTCGTCTCCCAGTGTATACGGTTCATATTACAGGCCCTCGATGTATGTTAATATAAGCTCTGCACTCAGGTGGCTGTTGATGGTGTCCGAGGTTATCGTTGCCGTCGGGACGCCGAGGAGGTCCCGGAGAAACTGCTCGAGCTCATTATCAAGATCGTTCGAGATGGTCCCCGATCTCTTAAGTGCAATTATTGCGTTGTTGACGTTTATTATATCCTGCCTTGCCTGTTCCAGGACCGTTGTTTCCTCGCCCTCTGCGATCTCTTCAAAGATGGATGCATCTACCCGTGACCAGTGATACCGGTTATTCCAGTCATACGAGTCATTGTCAGGGAAACGATAGTCAATGTAGGCCTTTTTGCTTATGGGGGCCGGGATGCCTCCCGGGTCCTGATCTTCCTCGTTTGGCTTGCTAAGGGTCTCATTCAGGGCATCTGCGACCGTATTCCCTATGATAATTATAAAGTGCGCAGCCGATGTAATGCCCATCTGGACCAGGTCGTCATCGGTCTCCAGGCTTGTTTCGATCATATCGTCGAAGACCTCTTTTGCATCTTCAAGGTTTTCGATAAGGTCATCTATGCAATAGCCTGATATGAACTTTGCGTCTCCTTCTTCCAGAAGGACAGTAAGGGTGTCAGCGTTGCACTGAGTAAATTCTTTTTCTTCTTCATCATAGATGATGGTGTCATAGACAAACATGGAAGAAAGGGAATCAAAGTTGTCAAAGCCCAGGTCATCGATGCTGTCAAGCAGGTATGTGAAATCTATCCCGACCTTTCCCATGTATGCCGAGGCGAGGATGCGTGCGACCTCGGGGCTGGGTGAAGATGAATTATATAAACCGGTGAGGGTAGCTATGGCCTCGTCATAATCCGTATCGTCTATGGCAATAGATGCCTTTTCTATCTCCGCTTCATAGCTGGATGTGTCTGCGAAACCCTCAAAGGCGCTGTCATTACTGCACCCCATAAGGATCATCACAAAGACGGCCATGGTGAAAAAATATCTTTTCATTAAAATCCTCCCGCTAAACTAAGCCTTGCGCGCCTTTTTTATATATACAAGCGCAGTAAATCGCTTGCAATAATTACACCATATAGTTTTATGGGAGGGTATGTCAAAATGTTTCTAAAGATTAGCACTGTTGCGGGAAATCTATGCTGCGGGACAGATATGTAAATGGGAAAATGTTTTCGGATATAGAGAAAAAAATTACCATTTTAAGGCAGGACTCGGGACTGGTTCTAGAGTATGGCCGGGCATGAACACTCAAAAAGAAGCCACATCTTATGCAATAATCTTCCGGGGAGCTTTTTGTTGTCTTCGGGAATAGATATTGCAAATATTTTAAATATACATATAATGAAGATAAACAATAATGAGAATTCATTACTGGCGAATCTTAGGGCGATATATTAAGGTCTATAAGATAGTGGTTATGCCGGGAGATTTATGGCAGGGTATATATTTTAAGGGTGGAGAAAAATTATGAGAAGCGGTGTGTTATATTCAGCTTTATTGATAATCCTGTTTTTTCTGAGCGCATGCTCCGGCAGCAGCGGCTCTGATGAAGGTGTCTTGTCGGGAGAATCCCTTTATGGGCCGGGGGCTTCCGTGGGGGCGGCCGGTTTTGATGATGCCTATGATGTCAGTGTCGGGGTCGTTGATCAGGACAGAGGTTTCGAGCCGATAAATGAAGGCTCGTCTATGGAGACTGGCACGGTGACTTTGGCTGTTAAGATAGAAGCCGACCCGACTGATATAGACAAGGTCCTCTTGAGCGACGGCGGCATGTATCAGGTCGAGGCCCTCAAACAGGGCGATTTATATGTGTGCGAATTCAACCTCTCCCCGGATCAGATCCATCAGGGCGTGCTTGTGCAGGTTATTCACGGCAATGGCCGGGCAACCAAGGAAAAGGTCGTGTTTTATACACGTCAGGGCATTGGAAAAGGAGGGTATGAGAGGAACGGGGCAGGGCTGTTGCTGGCTGAAGACATACTCCTGACACAAAAGGACCTTTTAGCAGACTGGTTGGATGAGACCGTGCATGCCATGTTTGAAGATATGCTCAACCGTAACCCCGGACTGATATCGGAATTGAGCTATGGAGGGACAAACGAAGGAGAACCCGGTATAGAGATTACGACCTTTGAATGTATTGATAGTGAAGCACTGCCTGAGGCGATTATACATCTTTGTTTTACCGTGAAGAAGGTGAATATGAGGGTCTTGAGCATATATGGGCAGGATCTCATCGATACCAGAGGCAATGATCTATATGTTGAGACGTATATAGACCTCAAAGATACAGGCGGACAGGGGGAAATATCCATGGTGTTCGACCTGCTATCGTCTGCCAGGCTGAGTTTTGAGAACGAATTTTTTCTGCGCAGTGCTGTTGAAAGGCTCATAGCCTCAAATATACCCTCCATCGAAGCCCCGCCCCTGGCCGTTGACCTCGAGCCGTTGATGGATAATCCGGGGGGCTACATGTATTCTGGCCTGAGCCTCAACGGCAGGGCAGTAGATATGCCGGACCTTTTGGGCAGGCTGGATATGGATTTGGACAAGTACCTGTTCATAGACCTCTACGGTATTCCTCAAGAGACAACCGGCGATGTATTGTCGCTCGGCATGGGGCCCTGTGTCGAGGTGTATGAAGATGTTGTCTGGGGGGCATTTGGCAGTCAGGATGAACAGGAGCCGAAAGATACGGATACCGAAACGATATTTAACGACATGTTTGAGGATATTGTAGGCACTCTTTTTGAGGATATGGCCAAGGAGTACGAGGGCGTTATATCCGAACTCGGATATGGGGATGATGATCTGGACACGACCGATCTTGTGATCAATGCCTTTGACATAGAAGATCGGCCGGATGTCTATACAAAGAGGGCTCACGTGAATTTCACCATAAAGGCCGTTGATCTCGAGGCCGCCTCCCTTTTCGGTATCCCCCTGATCTGTTGTAAGGACAATGATCTTACCATAGACTGCACCATGGACCTGATAAACTCTCAGGGTGAGGATGGTGAAGAAATGATCCTGAGGCCATATAAGGTTGAAGACGCTGTATTCAGCAGATATTTTGTAGGCCGCGGGGTTGTCGAGCCGTTGGTTGAAGACCGGATCATTGCCATGGACGATGTGTATCTGCCTGTCGATGAATTGATAGAGGATGCCGGGGCCGGCATGAGGTTTGCCGGACTGTCTTCTCCTGATAACCTCGTGCCCCTGTTCCCTGATGTAATACCGTATATGTCCGATCTGTCATGGGACAGAACCCTGGCAGAGCCTTATAACATCAGCCTTGCCGTCTCTGAAGATACCATTAACGGCATGCTGAGGGATATAATCACCCAGGATCTCGAGTGGGATGTGAATGAACTGCTCAAGGCCTTGCTCGGAGAAGGCTTTGCAGGATTCAGTCACGAGGGGACTGGTGATGAGCAGACAGTGATGAGGTTTTCTGTAGCGCCTGTGGTCGATCTTTCATCCTCAGAGATCAGGTTTAGCGCTGAAGACGTAATCTTTCAGTACAGGGTGAGCGGTTTTCCGCAGTGGGAGGCATCGATCGACCTTGATATGATAATAGATGTGCACGCCGGGGATGATAGTATAGATCTTTATTTCAGCGTTATCGATGAAAACACGCATTTCCACGTGATGAGGGATAATCCCGGGAACCTAGGCATCTTCGATCATTCAGACCTGGTCAGCGATGTTATCAATGGCCTGCCTGAAATGCTCGGCGGGGAACCCGGTGATCCGTCTGTCTCGATAGGGTTCGACTCCTGGGAACCCGCAGTGGTCATGGCGGATGTGCCCTCGCCTGTGGCCTTGTGGGCAGGGCAGGGCTATCTATACCTCGATCTGGCCGCTTATCAGTTGGACCTGACGGGGATTTTCACTGAATGATAAACCGGTACTACCGGGTTGAATACGGATAATACATACTGATCCAAGACGAGGAGGCATTCTATGAGATATCGATATACGGTTTTTTCCGCAGTAATTGTTTTTTTGGTCACGTCTTTATTCTTCACGCAATCTTATTGCGAGGATATGAGCGCATATGACATCGTGAAAAAATCCGAAGATCTCCTGGACCAGGCCAAAGACAGCAGGGCCGATATGCTTATGGTCCTTGTGGATAAAAAGGGAAACCAGAGGAAAAGGACCCTGCAGTCCTTTGTAAAAAGCGGGGATAATGACGAATCTAAGTCAATAATCTTTTTTATTACCCCTGCTGATGTCAAGGGTACAAGCTTCCTGGTGTGGAGCGAGCCGGACAAGGAAGATGACCAATGGCTCTATCTGCCGGCCTTGAGGAGGGTAAGGCAGATAAGCTCAAGTGGAAAAGGCGAGAGCTTTATGGGTACTGAATTCACATATTTCGACATGGGAGGCTATGATATCGATGACAATACCTATACCCTGGTCAAGGAAGAACCCATCGATAACAACCAATGCTATGTCATCGAGGCCTTGCCGAAGGTGGCGAAGTACTACAGCAAGCGGATTATATGGATCAGAAAGGACATCTTCGTGCCTGTAAAGATTGATTTTTATGATAAAAAGGGGTTGTATCTCAAGCAGGGTATATTCTCGGATATCAAGGATATACAGGGTATAAATACGCCTACCCGCATGGAGATGTACAATAAACAGAACAAGCGTTCTACTGTAATAGAACTGAGCAATGTGGTCTACGACACAGGGCTTAAAGACGATATCTTCACACAGCGATACATGAAAAGAGGAAGATGATCTTTGAAGGCATACGGGTGCGCGAGCCTAATACTGATCTTTATTCATCTCATGCCGCCGGCCCTGGCCGCCTATCAATACGACAGACAGGATTCCTCGATCTCGCTTTACGGTTACCTGCAGGGCGAGGCAAGGTATGCCCTGGATGACGACACCCCCGATGAAGACCCGTCCCAGGTATTGAACCTGGATCTGAGGGCCAACCTGGGCTCCTGGAACTCTATGATGCTGGTGATAAAGGGCATTGATGACGGGAAGGTCATAGATCCGGGCAGCGCAAGGCTGTTTAACGAGTTTGACAGGATATACCAGGACAGAAATCCGTCAGTGGATATCGATGAGGCCTATATCGATCTCTACACAAGATATATGGATGTCAGGCTGGGTATACAGAAGTTTGCATGGGGCAGGCTCGACGAGATCAATCCTACGGACAACCTCAATACCGAAGACCTTACCCGCGGAGGCACGGATGATGAGGTGGAAAGGAAGATAGGGGCACCTTCTCTAAAGGTGAGCATGTTTTCCGGGATAGCCGACATCGAGATGGTCTGGATACCGAGATATGTGCCGTACAGGCTCCCGAACCCTCAGGAGAGGTGGTTCCCCGAGGTTATGAAGCCGCCTGCCGTCATCGAGACGGAAACGCTTATAGGAGAAATCCCTGTCCTGACAACGTATCATGATATCGATCTGCCCGCACTTAACGTCAGGAATTCAGGAGGAGGGGTAAGGGTTTCAGGCTATATTGCCGGTGTCGATCTGTCATTGAGCTACTTTACGGGCTATGATCCGATGCCCGTCACGGATGCCGCAACAGATATCACGGTGACCCTGGAAGATGTCCTGGCCCTTTCATACGATATCGATGCGCATGTGGATATCACACCCCGTATCTCCAGGATACATGTGTTCGGCTTCGATCTTACCACTACAGTGGGTTCCTTTACCATTCGCGGTGAAGGGGCATATTTCAAGGACAAGATATACAACCGAAAACTCTCTTCAGTGCTGGCACAGGAGCTTGCCGGGCAGAGGCAGGAAGAGATGATCGAAGAGTTTATGCAGGCATATATCTCATCGGGAGGGACGGATACGGCACGAACCTTTCATGTCGAACCGGACATGGCAATCTTGGAAGACTCCATGAAATACGGGGCGGGTATAGACTATATATACGGCGATACTAGCGTGAGTCTGCAATGCATACAGGAATACATGCCGGGCTTTGATGAGGATAAGCCCGTATATTTTATAAAGGACGGAGTCGACACTGTGGTTACTGCATCTTTCAAGCAGTTTTTCATGCAGAATACACTCGAGATAAACCTTGATGCAGCTCACGACATCCAGTTCAGGGACATTATATTCAAGCCGAGTGTGAAATACAGCTTTACCGACAATCTGCAGATGTGCATCGGTGCGATATTGATAGAAGGGAAATATGACGATGCCCTTTTAGGTCAGTTCAGGGATAATGACGAGGCCTTTGCCTGGCTGAGATGCAATTTCTGATATGGCGCGAGTTCAGCTAAGCGATAGCAGGTATGACCGCAGATTGGTCTTTTTTTTCTTCAGCCCCAGCTTGTCCCTTATATTGTTCCTGTGAAACTCTATGGCCCTTTCGGATATATTCAACAGCTCCGCCATGTTTTTAGTGGATTTGCCCTCCCTGATAAGGTTTGCCACCTGGATCTCGCTCGGGGTGAGATTGAGATACTGTGATGATAGTTTTTTCAGGAACGGGGAGACGATATCGTTGAGGTTCGACTCAAGGATCTCTAAAAACGTAGATTGTTTGTCATCGAGATTGCTTGTCTTTAATTTTTCTATGTACGGCATGGCCAGTTCCTTTATGTTGGAAAGCACCTTTTCCTCGAGTTCGTTTTTGTCCTGCTCTCCGCGCTTTAGCAGGACCTTGAGTGCGGTGTTGGCCTCTTCAAGGTTCAGGGATTTCTGACGCAGTTCATCTTCTTTATGCAAAAGGGCCTGTTCGGCAAGCTTGCGCTCTTCGATTTCTCTTTTCAGCCTGAGATTGGCCCTGACCAGTTCCGCTGTCCTCTCCTCGACACGCATCTCCATGCTTGCGTAGGCCTTCTGAAGTTTCTGCTCGGTGATCTTGTTTTCGGTTATATCGACAAAGGAGCACATCAGACATATGGGCTGACCCTTTTCGTTCTTGACCATGCTGGCCGAGACCTGCAGCGCTATAGGCCTTATATTTTTTTTGCGGCCTGTTATCTCGCCGATCCAGTTGTCCTGATCATATAATCTGTTCAATATATTTCTTGTCTCTTCAGGCGAGGGTGTAAAGGGTATGATGCTGAGGCCGATCACCTTTGAGATGTCGTTCTCTCCCCACAGGTCCAGAAACGCACTGTTTGCATAGGTGATCCTGCCCTGCAGGTCGCCTATGGCTATGCCGTTGATCGAAGAGGCGATAGCGCTGTCCTTTACCCGGAGTTCCATCTCCATCCTTTTGCGTTCGGTGATATCCACAAACGAGTCCATCATACAGATGGGCTCGCCTTTTTCATCCTTTACCATATTTATAGAGAGGTGAACGGTTATCGGGGTCCCGTCTTTTTTATAGCCCGACACCTCTCCCGACCAGCTTCCGTTATCCAGGACAGACCGGTATATCCCGATGGCCTCTTCTTCCGACTGGGCAAGGTTCAGTGCGGACATGCCCAGCACCTCGTTAGCATCTTCGGCGCCCCACATATTGAGTGCCGCGTCGTTTACATATGATATGGTCCCGTCTAGATTGCCGATACCGATGCCGACTATGGATGATGAGATGGCGCTCTCCTTTATCCTCAGGTTTTCTTCCATGACCTTGCGTTCGGATATGTCTACAAACGAACACATAAGGCAGATCGGTCTGTCGTTTTCATCCGTGACCATGCTCGCTGAGAGCTGGACCGTTATGGTCTTTCCGTCCTTTGTTTTGCCGGTTATCTCGCCGATCCAGTTGCCTTTTTCTATAATCTCGTTTAAGACCCTTGCCGCCTCATCCTCTGAGTGTGCAAAGGTGACAGAGGATTTGCCTACAACCTCGGAAAGGTCGTTTCCTCCCCAGAGGCGCAGGAAGGCGTCGTTCACATAGGTAATGTTTCCTTCAAGATCACCTATGGCGATGCCGTTTATGGAGGAGGCTATGGCAAAGTCCTTTATCCTTAGTTCTTCCTCCATCCGTTTGCGGGTCGTTATGTCCACGAAAGAGTCCATCATGCATACAGGTTCGCCCCTTTCGTCCCTTACAAGGTTTGCAGAGAGATGGACAGTGATCGGTGAGCCGTCCTTTTTGAGACCTGAAACCTCTCCCGACCAGCTTCCATTTTCCATTATCTCACTGAATATCAGGATCGCCTTATCCTGGGACTGGGCGAGTCCGAGAGAGTTCATGCCCAGCACCTCATCGGGTTCTTCAGTGCCCCACATCCGCAGGGCGGCATCGTTGACGTATGTTATATTGCCTTCGAGGTCACTTATACCGATCCCGACTATGGATGATGCAATGGCGCTGTCCTTCAAACGGAGTTCTTCCTCCATGCGTTTTCTTTCCGAGATGTCTACAAAAGAACACATTATGCATACAGGCTCACCATTTCCATCGCTGACAAGGCTGGCGGAAAGCAGCACGGTGACAGGTTTACCCGTTTTGTTCCTTCCTGTTATCTCACCTGACCACTCACCTTGATCGATGACTGTCTGCATGATGGCTAACGCTTCAGACCCTGACTGTGCGAACACTGTGACGTTCTTGCCCAGGATGTTTGAAGAATCGCCATCACCCCACATCTCGATTGCGGCCTTGTTGACATAGGTTACTTTCCCGTCAAGGTCGACAAAGGCGATGCCGTTTATGGAAGACGCTATGGCAAAGTCCTTGACGTTCATCTCATAATCAGTCTTTGGCCGGGGCTGCCTGTATCCTGTTGGCCCGTCATCATTTTTTTTGCCGTGCATGATGATCCCTTGTTTTGTTTGGATGCTCTACAGATATCATAAACAAAGGTTTAAGATCAAACAGCATATGAACCGCCCGGCGATCAGAAAACAGGTCTAGAAGGGCATTACAAAACCTATGGACAGGGAGGATACATATTCTTCACCGAATACCCCGACGTCCAGGGGTTCTTCGTTGCTCCAGGAAGAAAGGGGGTCCTCGCTATGGTACCAGTCCGGATCTCTCTGTTTGTGGCTGACCTCTAAGATAGGATTGAATGTCTTCAGGTCATAAAACGTGGTGTTTGCCTGGGCCACGATCTTGAATGTCCTCTTTACAGGGAGTTCCACGCCTGCAAATAATTGAAACAGGGATCCCATAACCGTGTCTGCTTTGTCCATCTCTATAAGATAGTTAGGGCCCTGGTATGAATTTTCTTTGAGTGTCTTGCTCTTTGCCTCCCTGTAAGCAAGACAAAGACCGAATCCGCCCCCGAAATAGGGGCTGATCGTGCCCTCCTCGTGGATCCGGTAGAGTGCGGATATGGTCACGGGTAGGATGTACATGGTCGAGTCGATATCGATATTCTTTACGGATTCGGCGCTCGTGACAACGGCCTCAGCCTCTGCGATATATTCTGTACCGAGGTTTTCAGCAGGAATCTCCTCCGCCTCCACCTGTTCCGGCGAAAAGCCTATCTGTGTCTCTTCAGATTCCACATACATGGTCTCCGCTCTGCCCCTGTTCATGTCCCATTTGCCGTTGAGCATGACGATATCTACCGCAGCTATTACGGAGAGCTTCTCGTTGACCTTTTTTTCCATACCCATCGTGACGGACATGCCGTAGTCATAGAGATCCCTGAAATCCTCGTCGAGTATGGGCAGGGCACCGCCCGACTTAATAAAATAGAAACGGTCAAGGTCTTTTTTGATATCCTCTGTCGAGGGAATGTCAACTATCAAGGTGTCATCTGTCGAAAGCGATAACAGCCTTTCTTCGGCGCATGTCTGCTGTTTACGGACACCATAGGGACAGGGGCCAGAGAAAACCGGAGTGCTTGAAGAAGTGGTGTATCCTTGAAAAATATCCAGGGCCTCTGATATATCCTGGGGTGAATGATCTGTTGAACGGGCCTGCCCGCCGGCCAGTCCTATAATGATTATCAACATGAACTGTATTGTCTTTTTCATATAATTCGCCTTTTTTGAGTTTGATCTTGCTGCAACGAGAGTCACTGGATATCTGCTGTTATAGTTTATATGCAAGAAGTATTCCCTAAAAGTGGTTTTATAATATGTTGATATAACATATATTATTTAGCAGGCCATTTTGAAATATAGGAATATGGAGAAATTATTTCACACAGAATGGGTAAATCATTTCTACTCATAAATTATTGTCTGGAATAACCGACGCAATTATGATAATATTATTTATATATAAATGCACTGGAGGTGGTCAGATGACTGGGGCAACGAGAACCGCATACATCTTTTTAATATATACAATGTTGTTGGCAGGTATGATCAGTTTCGGGTGCAGCACCAGTGACAACGGTTCCACATGGGAAGATTCAACGCCTTTTCCTACACAGGAGGTATCCGGGATATGGGGAGGGGGGTTCGGCAGTGAATTTGCCATAGGTATTATAACAGAGGACAATGAGGCAAGGTTTGTCGGAGATTATTCTCAGTATGTAGGAGACAGCGGAGCGCTTACCGTAAAGGCCAACTCCGCGATATTTTCAGGGGACCTTGATAAGCTTACCAATGATTCTTCCACTATATATACGAGTAATGCCGAGACTTTGACGATGACGGGCTGGGCCGCCGGAGGAGAAACCCTGTGGGGTTCGCTCAGGTATGAGGAGAGCTCGCAGCCGGGCAGTTTTGCCTTTTATGATATGAACGATTCATATCAGGTCAGTCCTGATGTCGGAGACCTGAGCGGCCAGTGGGAGATAGAAGACGCCCTTGTTGATGACAATACCTTTGCCTTGACCATCACCTCCACCTCGAATACGACAACAGGTGCGATTTCAGGTCAGGACGAGATAGGGAATACCCTTTCAGGAACGATATCCATACACTACTCGCAAGAAGACCCGACTCCATATAATGTATATGATGTAAGTCTTACCCTAAACAACTCACAGACCCTAACAGGGCTTGCTACCTATGTGATAGAGATGGACGTAGAAGAGATAACCATCGCTAATAAGACCCTGGTTATAGGTGCGTCCAACTCGCAGTATTCATTCGGGGGCCTCGGTACACAGCCCTGATCCGTAAGGGCACGATGCATCGTGCCCGAATAGATCGAAGTTCATAGTTCATAGATAAAAGACAGAAGCTCTAAGCAATGAGATACCCCCAGTATCTATTTCACAGATGGCACCTTCAGAAATAGCTCTCTCGACGTAATACTCCTGATTCTTCTGTAAACACCACCTTCCTATACTTCGCAGGACATACTATAAGGTAGAGTGACACCGATGCATAGTGACTCATGTGAAGATATATGCTTGCTCATCTACACTGCAACTCTCTCCCTCTCGCAGCAAGCTGCGGGGGATTGAACCCTAAAAGAGATTAAAATCTAAAACCTGAATCCCCCACCTCCTCTATCATGACCGGTATCCCGAAAGATGAAATATTTTTCCCCCGTAAATAGGTAAATATTTTCTCTTTACCAAGAAATTTCCACCTCGATAGATTATAACTTATTGAAATATAGAGATAACTATATGGCATGCTAATTGCTTTATTGTATGACATATGACGATTAAGCACATTGACCAGAACTGTTTAGGACTAAAAGAGATTAGGGGGATATATATGGGGGGAGTTCGAATATTCACAGCGACATTATTCCTTATTATCATGATGCAGACTCCTTTACATGCATGGATGGCAGAGATGGACGATGAAGACATGCAGGAGGTTACAGGCGCGGGCTTTTCGAGCTTTGATATTAACAATAATGTATGCAATGCGTATTTCAACATCACCGCCCGGACATTCACAGAGATCAATTCCATGAAGATGGGTTATTATGACGACGGCATATCTTATGGATGGGACCAGGACTGGGTCAATGTATCATTGGGTTCGGCTTCAGAGGACCTTGTCTGCAAGGGTATGTACATAGAGACGGCATTTTCAAACATCGCAAGCGATCAGAGGGAGCTTAAGACCATGAAGGTCGGTACGCATTCCATGACAGGTCCGATAAGCGCGGACTTCGTGTCGTTCAGCGGCCATATAGAGAACCCGAGCGAAGGTGTTCTGGTGGAAGGCAAGAGGCTCAATCTGGGGGCAAGGACGATATACAGCACAAATTCGGAATTCTTTATGTCTTTCAGCAAGGAAGATGCGGCCCTCCCCGAGGGATGGTGGTGTTATTGGAACAACGCCACGATCACGCCGTGACGGAGATCGAACAATTATGAGAACTTACAGGGATATCAAGCCAATATTTTCAATGGGTGCGACAGATGAAGTACTCATGAAAGGCTATGAAGCGGCCCCATACTGTTTAAGGCCCTGTGGTTTTATACACAAAAATAAATGATAAGGGAGGTGTGAGCGGACAGTCAAAAAGATGAGTTCAAAAAACGGTAAATGGTAATAGATAAGAAAAATAAGTAAGAGTAACAAAAAAAACTTTGGAGGCTTAAGTTATGAAGAGAGTATTAACATTTTTGGCTATCATGTTACTTCCCCTTTCCGTTATGGCGATGACGCCGATTACTGATAATGATCTGTCCGATGTTACCGGTCAGGCCGGTGTAAACATCAATGCAGACCTCACCATGAACGTGTCCATCGGGACATTGGCATGGGGTGACGCTACAGGTGTAGATGTGTTGCATTCAGATTGGACAGGAGCAGCTACCCCAGGTTATATCGGGATCACCGACTTCAACATAACGGATCTGAAGATCCATGCACGTACAGCGGATAACTTCAACGGTTATGATCCTACACAAGATCTGAAACCTATCACCATCGATGTCGGTTCAGACGCGGGACTCTATGATGGCAGGACATTTGTACGTTTTGGTCTCGGATCATTGGCCATCACCATGGAAACTCTCGAGTTTGATGTAAGACTGGGTGCCGTTGCGGCAGATCTTGAAACAGCTGATCACCTGGGTCATGTATATGTAGGACCAATCGGGATCTATATAAACCCTAGGTCTTATGTAGATATCTTCAGCCACGGCGCAAGCGGTGTATCCTTCTTTATGGACGTCGAAATAGACAAGCTCGAAATTAACAAAATATCATGGGGTGACACCGATGGATGTGAGACCGAGGATATGTGGTTAGGCACTGGACAGGCAGCTGGTTATGTAGGCGTTGATAGACTTGAGCTCGGCGTTGTACAGATAAATGGTCAGGTCGATATCGACGTTACAACAACAAGTTCTGGCGTTTATGCTGCTGCCCACGGTGGTGCAACAACAGTAGTCCGCATAGGCATAAAAAACGGATTCAGGTTCGCAATAGCTGGGCCGATCCAGGGTGATGTTGTTTTGTCAAGTACAGCTGATCTTACTAATCCTGAAGTCCTCGGTGACTTCTATATTAGCAAATTGGCAGTAAACTTCACAGCAGACAGCTGGGTTGATATCTGGGCACATTAATCTCCAAAAGGTTCAAGTATCAAAAGGGGGTCACGTATGTGACCCCCTTCATCCTTCTAATAGAAACGATACAATACGGTTAGACAGATTAATGTGAGCTTTATTTCTAAGTGTAACGGGGTAGATCGGATGAGAACGAGAAGGACACTGAAAGTACAAGGCTATTTTTTTTATATATATATCATACCAGTATTATTCCTTTTGGCTATGCCGTTAGACCTCTATGCATACATGGGTCAGATCGATGACGAGGACATGTCCGATATAAGCGGCCAGGCAGGGGTCAGTTACGCGATTCACGGATCTCAGTTGCAGGTATCAGCGGATTCCATAAGTATATCGGATACAGATCACGCGGATAACTGGCTTGAGTTCAACGATATAACGGTAGATGACGGGGCAGGCGGGTCCTTTTCCGCGGACACACCCGATGACTCGGCATTTGCAAACACCTTTGATGTAGGCACGTCGGATACCGGTCAGACCATGATGTTCATGACCATGTCAAATCACTACCTCCCAAGGACATACACCGTAAATGAACTAAAAATATGCGACCAGGACATAGGGGGGATCAGAATAAAGGACTGGACCCGGGACCCCTTAGAGAGACTGGTCATGGGTGTACACAGGGATGGAACAAGCGGGGTGGACATGGAATACCACACAAAGTGGGACATTGGTTGTATGGAATACCGATACCGGTTTCATCCTGTAGATCCCTGGAAGGAAAACTACCCTGGATCGCTTAAGTTGGAAGGAATTCATTTGTCCCGTTTTGCTATAGGGTCGCCGGAAGACCCGACCTCGTGGCAGTCTCTCGGTTCTTTTAAATTCGGAGATATGGCCGATGACAGACCCATAACCATGGATGTAGCGACATACGATGGTTCTGCCAAACTTATATACAATATCCCCATGGAAGGCAGCCTGCGGGTTGAGAATGTCGAGTTGCAAAAGAAATCATACGGGCCTTTGGCGATAGACGGTATCAAGGTGAATCATCTTTATATTATACTTGACCCGATGTGATATATTTATGATATAGTCATTATTAATATGAATCAGGTTGGGACAGCATGGAAATTCTAGCAAGTTTTGTAATTATAGTCGCATTTATTGCATCATTCAATCCCATGGATGAGATACCCCAAGACGAAATAATGTTATATCTCGGTGATAAGAATAACCATCAGATACAACTACGGCAAAAGGTTATACCCTTAAATACGTTCAATGATATTAATATCATAAAACAGTCTGCAGACTACAGCTGCGGATCAGCTGCATTGGCCACACTGCTTAACTACTACCTCGGAGAGGATCTTACAGAAAGCCAGGTAATTCACGGCATGCTGGAATATGGTGACAGGGGGCTCATAGAAAAGAGAAGGGCGTTTTCACTGCTAGACATGAAAAGGTTTGTAGCGAAACTCGGGTATCATGGTGCAGGGTATACCGCAGAGATAGATGACCTAAGGAGTCTTGAAAGACCCTGTATAGTGCCCATAGAGATATATCAGTACAATCATTTTGTTGTATACAAGGGCATATATGACGGCCATATATTTTTTGCCGACCCCTTCATGGGAAACATCAGCTTTGCTTTGTCCAAGTTCGAGAAAATATGGTATAAAAATGTCGCATTTGTAGTCTCTCCTGAAGATGAATCAGAGACTCTGGATCTGGTTACACTCAAGGAAAAAGATCTTCGGTATGTCTATTTCAACAAAGGTTTGAATATAAAGACAGACAGATTTCGTAATATAATCAATGAGGAGAAGAAGGTAAAAGAGGCCGCTGGCAGGTATGATTACTTCAATATCCATTGATGAAAAATAATCAAACAAGATAGCTGAGGCTGTATCAGGAGGAGGTACTGTTGAAAAGGATCAGCGCATTATCATTAATAATATTATTTATTTTTATGTCCGTAAATCTCTATGCCCAGGAAGATGTCGATGCCCTTCTAAACCGTATAGACGATCTGGAAAGACAGATGAACGATCTTACGGAACAGGCCGAGGCACGTAAAAGACTGGAGATAACAGAAAAGGAAAGGGTCGAAAAGGAAAAAGAGGTCCTGGAGGCGGTCGACAGGGACTATACCCTTATGGAAAGGGGCTCTTTCGGCCTTGATTATTCTCTGAGCTATTCATACAGCCCCACCGAGCTGTTCATCGATGATCAGGCCGGATACCGGAAGCAGTCCGATCATACCGTAACGCATATGATAGCAATGTCTTACGCGATACTAAACAACCTTACTGTAGATTCAGACATACCTATAATGTACAGGTATAACAAGATAGGGACAGAAGACGAATTGGACGAGACCGATATCGGAGATATTACTGTAGGTGTGGTATATCAGCCGTTTAAGGCCCCGCAGGGCGAGATGACATCTAATTTCAGCCTGAACGTGATATTGCCCACAGGTAAAAGTCCGTTTGATATCGCCCTTGAAAATGAATTATCCACGGGCAGCGGGTCATATTCGGTATCGGCAGGCGTCAATTTCAGCAAACCTGTAGACCCGGTAGTCTTTTTCGGGTCCATGAGCATAGGTTACAGGTTTCCTGTTACAGGGCTTAATCAGATAAACAGTCAGAGGATTCTCAACGAGGTAACCCCCGGAGAGAACATAAGCTTTGGCCTTGGGCTGGCATATTCCCTGTCTTACGAGGTATACATGAATATGCAGTTCAGCGGGAGCTATACCCTTGAAAACGAATATGTATTTGATGACGGGGCATTTGAGTACGAGTCACCCACCGATACAAACGCATCATTTGTTATGGGCCTGGGGTGGAAGGCCTCACAGAAGACAACAGTGACTATGAGCACTTCATGGAACCTGACAGAGCCCGGTTTTAGTCTGACATGCAGGGTGCCGTTTACGTTTGTCATGTAGGAGGAGAACGGGTATGAACAATAAGGCATATATAATACCGGCGTTGGTATTGTTGGTGTATCTATCCACGGCCTGGGACTGCCAAGCTGGCCTGTTTGAGCAGATCGGGATGTGCGGTACGGCCAACTCCCTGGGAGGTGCTGTTACCGCTGCGCCCCCGGGTGCAAAGGCGGTACATTATAACCCGGCGGGTCTTGCCTTTATCAAGGGTACCCGTTTCGATAACGAGATGGGTTGGATGATAATGAATCAGAAGATGACCTTTGACCAGTCCATCGATGCTGAGACAGGTGAACCCTGGGCACCTTTCGGCGGTTGGTTTAACGACGGGATAGACCCGTTTGACGGTGCTGAAGACAGGCAGGAAAACCCATATATGATTATACCGATAGCCGATATAGGTTTTCCATACACATTGGCTCCTGCCGGTATGGCCGTATCATATACACCACCTGAAAAGGACAACAAATGGTCTTTCGGAAACGGGTTCAGTTATGCCCCGTTCGGTGGTGGTCTGAGGAACCGGGACGGAGACCCTCAGAGCTATATAGCAAAGACAGCATGGTTTTGCCGATTTATCCTTGCCGCGCCTGCAGCGGCGTATAAGATTTCCGACACGCTGTCCGTCGGCATGTCCGTTCCCATCGGCGTGTCCATGTTTCATACAAGCCAGAATTTGCGCGCCCCTAATGATATGGGTGCCATGACCGGGGCGCTGGGTGAATGTACAGAGAATCTGGAGATACCGGTATTATCCGAGTTGACCCTGCCGCCACCGTGGTTCGGTGGTGGACTTGACGCATATGGTAAGGTGGGAGATGTAGACTTTCTTGTAGAGGATTATTTCACGACCTCGTATAACCTGGGTCTTCTCTGGAAGCCGGTCAAGCAGTTCGCATTCGGCATGTGCTACCAGAGCGAGTGTGAGACAAAGATGACAGGCGATTACAAGTTTGTGTACGGGGAGAGGTTTCAGAAGACCGTGGAATGGAACGGCAAGTCCCCTATGACCTTGATCACGGCAGGCATGTTTGACCTTCCGTACAATCCCGTACCATACCAGAAAGGCACGGCAACCATGGAGATGACCTGGCCTGCAAGGTTTCAGGCCGGTATCATGATAAAACCCATAAAGCAGATCAGGTTCACATGCGATGCAAGCTGGACCCAGTGGTCTTCATGGCCAGAGATAAATGTCGGGTTTGACCAGAAGATACAGATGCTGAGATTTTCCAGGATGCTCGGCTATCCGGCCCCTGCCGACCGATTGGTAATAGTAAATAACTTTAAGGACGTGTGGAGCTTTGGATACGGGCTTGAGATCAAGCCCATAGACAAGATAGGCATAAGGCTGGGCTGGGAGCCCAGGAAGTCTTCAGTGCGTGACGAATATTACGGGTTTGTACCATTTCCGGACATGGATATATACGGTGTAGGCATCACCATAGTAGAGGAGCCCAATACCAAGCCCAAGCCAAAGAACCTGCACGAGCTGAACCATCAGTTGTTGAAACCCTCTATAGTTGAACTATCCGTGACGTGGATAAGGTTCGACGATAAGTTTGTTGCGGCAGACAGCAGTGCGCACCTGAATTCAACGAATTTTACAAAGATAGGTACAAATCCCGTGGCAGGCCTCGACCTAAAACAGGAGTTCGAAATATGGATGTATGGTCTTAACCAGGTATTCAGGTGGTAGAGGTCGAGTAGTAAACAGTGAGCAGTAAATGATGGAACTGTGTGTATAGAACCGTCAAGTGATTGTAAATTGTTTAAGCCTATTAAATGAACGTAGGGGCACGATTCATCGTTCCCATTCAATATAGCATATCCAACGCGACAAAAATTATCGAGAATACCCTATACAATATAATCAATTGATGAATAATCTAAAAACGGATATATTAAGGTAACGACATCTTGGAGAATGATATGGCAGGATTGAATACTATGGATAATGATGAGGATGTCCGGCCCGAGCTGAGCGTTATCATACCCGCGTTCAGGGAAGAAAAGGTCATAGCAGGGGTAATATCAAGGGTGCAAAAGGTCCTTGATGAATACGGGCGTACCTATGAGGTGATCGTTGTTGACGACGGGTCTGATGATGCGACCTTTGAAGCGGCAAGACATGCCGGGGGAACGGTCATATCCCACCCATACAATATAGGTAACGGTGCTGCCGTAAAGACCGGTATCAGGAGCGCGAAAGGTGAAATTATGGTCATGCTGGACGGGGACGGGCAGCACGACCCTGCAGATATACCGCGTATGATAGAAAATATAGGGCCATACGACATGGTGGTGGGCGCGAGGAATAACAAGTCAGAGTCCTCCACTCACCGCGACATCGCCAACTGGATCTATAACTGGTTAGCCACCTTTATGTGCGGGTTTATGATACAGGACCTGACATCGGGTTTCAGGGCCGTAAAGGCAGACATCGCCCGAAGGCTGGTCTATCTGCTGCCGAATACGTTTTCATACCCGACCACGATTACGCTTGCCGTACTGAAATCCGGATACAGTCTGGCATATGTGCCCATAAAGACGTCGCGCAGGGTGGGTAAGAGCAAGATAAGGCTTTTGAGGGACGGATCCAGGTTCTTCTTTATCATTATAAAGATAGCCACCCTGTTCTCACCAATGAGGATATTCCTCCCGGTCAGTATAATCATGTTCATGACAGGCCTCGGGTACGGCCTCTACAAGATATTCGCACTGGACGGTCGGTACGGTCCCACATCCGCCATGCTCATGATTATGTCGGTCGTGATATTCATGGTAGGGCTTGTCTCGGAACAGGTGGCGCAGTTGAGGTTTGACAGGGCTGATTTTTATCTGAATAACAAAAGAGATAACCATGGTCAGGCGGACAAATAATCTGATGAATCAGGGGCTAGAGGGATGATCCATATCTTTGTCGGGACAAAGGCCCAGTTCGTAAAGATGGCGCCGATAATGTGGGAACTCGATAAAAGGAGGGTCGATTATAATCTTATCGACTCGGGCCAGCACGGTGAACTTGCTGGAAGGCTTGTAAAGGAATTCGGTCTGAAAAAACCCAATATATACCTGCGTAAGGAGCATGACAATATAAATACCCTCTTAAAGGCCTTTACCTGGTCACTCGAGAATATACAGACTGTCCTGCTGAAAAAAGACATGGTGTGGAATGATGTATTCAATAGAAAACAAGGCGTATGCCTGATACATGGGGATACACTGTCCACGCTGTTATCACTTGCATATGCAAAAAGATGCAGGATAAAGGTCGCCCATATAGAGGCAGGGCTTCGCAGCTATAATATGTTCAGCCCCTTTCCTGAAGAGATAATACGTATGATCTGTATGCGTATGAGTGATATACTGTTTGCCCCTTCCGGATGGGCATATGAGAATCTCGATAAGATGGGCTTTGAGCATAAGACTATAAATGTAAAGGACAACACTATAAAGGATACAATACGATACGCGCTGTCAAAATCAGAAGGCAGTGAGATCGAAAAAGACCCGTATGTGCTGGTGACGATACACCGTGTAGAGACCCTGTATTCATTTGAACGAATGAAGGGTGTGGTTGACCTGCTCTCAAGGATATCCAATCAACTCAGGGTGATATTCGTTACACATGAACCCACTCAAAAGAGGCTTGAACATTATGGCCTGGACAAGAGGATCAGGGAGAACAGGGGCATAAAGGTCATGCCGCTGCAGCCGTACCTTTTGTTTTTAGGCATGATAAACAATGCAGATTATGTCGTGACTGATGGAGGGAGCATACAGGAAGAATGCGCTTATCTCGATAAGCCCTGCCTCATAGCCCGTGACAGGACTGAAAGGATGGATGGGTTAGGGGCTAATGCCGTTATATGGGATTTTGACGGCGGCAGGCTTGAAAAATTTTTCTCCCTGGTAAATAAAGAAACAGAAAAGGCGGATATCACCGATTACAGTCCCTCTAAAGAGATAGTTGACCGACTGATAGAAAATGGTTTTCATAGGTGATGGGGTAATCTTGTAATGCATGGCCGGAATATACTGGTTTCCCTCACGACTATAGCCATATTTCTAATAATTTGTATCTATATAAATTCTCAAAGAGAACTACTTGTATATATATCAAATATCAGCCCATATAGATTAATAATCCTTGTCTTTCTGATAATGCTTTTCCAGATGGTCAACGGATTGATCCTCAAGGATATTGCACACCTTTTTGATATAAGACTTTCTGCCAGGGAATGGCTGGGTTTGCCTTTTGTCACATCCTTGTGGAATTACATCACACCTTTTTCAGGAGGCATGGCTGCTCGAGCTTCATACCTGAAATACAGGCATGATTTTGCATATGCAAGGTTCATTTCCGTGCTTGCCGCCACATATGTCTTGTTTTTCGGTATAGCCTGCATTACAGGTGTGTCAATATTGCTGATCAGCAATATTGGTGATGATTATTTTTTGCATCTGTTCCTGTTTTTCATATCGATCCTTGTTGCGGTGATTTTTGTGGCGTTGATCCCCCTTGGTAGACTTCGTGGAAATAACAGATATATAGAAGCATTTAATCATGCATTGGAAGGTTGGGACATGATTAGGAACGATTATATGTTGCTGGCAAGGCTGGCATTGTATTCCTTGGCAAGTATAGTCGTGAACGGGGTCACATTCTGGATGGCACTGACTACGCTGTCAGACAGGGTTTTTTCCTTCTCGGGCGTATTTCTGATAAGCATATTGTCATGTTTTACCCTTCTTGTAAGGATCACGCCGGGTAATTTCGGGATATCAGAAGGTGTGGTCGGTCTATGCTCCGGTATGATAGGTATAGGAACAGGTATCGGATTGATGACCGCACTCCTTATAAGGGCGGTATCTTTGATACCGATAGTGCTTCTGGGGGTTGTCTTCAGTATAGTATTTACAAAAGAACTGTCTGCACACGCGAATATTACAAAGACTGATTGATCCCATCAGATAAAAACCATAAAGGCTATGATATATTAAAATAATACTATGAAAGATACAGGCAAAGGACTTTCAGTAGGCACGCGTATCCGCTCTACATATACAATTTTTTTTGCGATCCTTGTCTTTATATCCCTGATATACTCCAATACCCTTAAAACGCCGTTTGTCTTTGATGATCTGCCCAATATATCGGAAAATCCACATATACGCCTAAATGAGATGAATCTCGAGGGATTGAGAGATGCCGGTTTCGGGAGTATTTTGTCGAACAGGCCGGTTGCCTATATAAGCCTTGCCTTGAACTATTATGTACATAGATATTCCCTTCCGGGTTACCATATTGTAAATATTGCCATACATATACTAGCCGCCATCTTTCTTTGGATGCTTTTTATGGAAACCCTTAAGATCGTCAGGGAAAGAATGCCCGGTTCATTCATATCCGAATCAACCGATATCGATTTGATCGCGTTTGTAGCGGTTGCAATATGGATGGTACACCCCATACAGACACAATCCGTTACATATATAGTCCAGAGGATGACGAGCATGGCCTCGATGTTTTACATATTATCGATGCTTTGCTATGTAAAGGCACGCCTGCGCCAGGGAGTAAAGACTAGATATGCATTATACTTCGGTGCCCTGCTATCAGGCCTGTTGGCTATATCATCCAAGGAAATAGCGATAACACTCCCATTCTTTATTTTCCTCTACGAGTTTTATTTCTTTCAAGGACTTGATCTTGAATGGATAAAGAAAGGGCTGCCGTATGTCCTCGGCGTAATCTTTGCGGCTGTTGTCCTTGCCGTCGTATATTCCGGTTTCGACATCATTGGCGTGATACAGCAGAGTTATGAGATCCGAGATTTTACAATAGAGCAAAGGGTTCTTACAGAGTTCAGGGTGGTGGTATTCTATATCGGTTTGCTGCTGTTTCCTCATCCGGGGAGGCTCACCCTGGAACACGATATAAGGCTCTCGCATTCCCTTGTTGATCCGATAACCACTTTGCTATCCATGATATTTATTGCGTGCGCGGTTGTCTTGGGGCTTTTTCTTGCTAGGAGGCAGAGGATCATATCATTTTGCATACTCTGGTTTTTCGGCAATCTGGCGCTCGAGTCATCCGTGCTGGGTCTGGAACTTATGTTCGAGCATCGCACCTACCTGCCTTCTACCTTTACAATATTGCTAGCCGTTTTGCTGGCAAACAGGTGTATCAGACAACAATGGATAAAGGTCGGGCTTTTGTGTATTATCCTCGTAATATTGTCTATATGGACATACCAGAGGAACATGGACTGGAAAGACGAGGAGACCTTTTTGAGAGATTGCGTGGAAAAATCACCGGAAAAGAAAAGGCCCCATAATAATCTGGGAAACATCCTTATACGTGACGGTAAGGTGGATGACGGGATAGAGCAGCTCAAAGAGGCGCTACGTATCGACCAAGAGTATATGGAGGCCCATAACAATATCGGTGTAGGTTTCTTATATAAGAACATGCTTGAAGATGCCATAACCCATTTCGGCAAGGCCCTGGAGATCCAACCAGGGTATACGGACGCAAATAAGAACTTGAAAAAGGCCCTGGAAAGAAAAAAGAAACTTGATGAGGCTATAGATCGAAAGATAGGAATAATCAGGAAAGACCCAAAAGATCATAATGCCATGAAAGATCTGGCAATACTGTACTCAAGCAAGGCAGAATATGAAAAGGCGATAGAGACGCTAAATAAGACGATAAGATTGTGGCCGTATGACAGTGAGACCTACTATAATATGGCCTGTGTCTATGCATTGAAGGGGGATCGTGATAAATCCGTTGAGTATCTGGGCATTGCCATAGATAAAGGTTTTAATGACCGGGAACTTATGGATAATGATAATGACCTCGACAGCATAAGGTCATGTCCTGAATATAAGGGGTTGATCAAAGACAGGGGCCTTGATGGGCATGGACCATGATGACACTAATCGTTTCTTTGACATATGCCTTCAGACTTGGTAGATATATTTAAGTCTTAAGATTTGCACATTGAAGATGTTAGGATCAATAATCATTCACAAAGAAAGGAGTATCCCGAGTGAAAAAAATACTTATTAGATCAGGATGGCTTATATTTTTTATCATATTCCCATTCGTCGTTTCATATGCAAAGGGCCCCGATGATTTGATAGAAAAGATTACATCCTATCCAACGCCTAAAGATGGGTGGAACATATATATAGGATCTGTAAAGTTAAGCTGCGATTCGAAGCACTATGCATGTGTCGCCAGGAATGAAAACGATTACTGTATTATATATGACGGTAAGAAGGGAAAGGTTTACGATCAGATATCTGCGGATTCGCCCATATTTTACCCTGGGTCTGGAGAAGTCTTCTACAAGGCAAAAAAAGGCAGCAAATGGCATCTGGTTATAGGTGAGGACGAGCAAAAAGAATACGAGGGGATTGGTCCCATATATGCCAATTCAGATGCTTCGCGTGTAGCATATATAGTAGCCCGTGGAAATAAGAAGGTGGTCGTGATTGATGGTAAGGAGAGCCGGAGATACGATGCTATTGATGCAAAGTCAGGTGTAGTATTTAGTAAGGATTCAAAAAGATATGCCTATGCAGCGACAATAGACGGGAAGATCAGCGTGATAGATAACGGCAAGGAACACAAGGGCTATGACGATGTACTGCGTATTGTCTTAAGCCCTGATTCAAGCAGGCTGGTATATGGGGTAAAGGATGAAAACGGATGGTTTGTGGTTGTGGATAATATGGAAGGGAAGCGATATCGTGCTGTCGCGGATATATTGATAAGCCCGGATTCTCAAAACGTAGCATATGTGGCGAGAAAGGGGTCTACAACCAGGATGATAGTTAATGATGATGAAAGCTCTTCTTATGATATATGCTCGGCAGGTGTTTTCAGCCCTGATTCTAAGAGGTTTGCATATCTGGCTATAAGAGAAGAAAAATGGTTTATAGTCTTGGACGGTAAAAAAGGACAAGACTTTGAAGAGATCGGATATTTGACGTTCAGCGGTGATTCGAAGCACTTTGCCTTTACGGCAAGGAAAGATAATAAGTGGTTTGTTGTTATCGATGGAAAAATACAAAAACAGATGTATGATAGTATACCTTATTTTTCCTATGCCGTAGGATATGGAGATACGCTTGTATATTCGATTAAGTCAGGAGAAGACTGGTTCGTGGTCATGGATGGAAAACCGGGTAAAAGATATGATCAGGTTTCTATACCCCAACTTAGTCCGGATAATAATCACATGTACTATATGGCAAGAAAAGATAAAAAGTGGATGGTGGTCATGGACGGCAAGGAATCAAAGGGATATGACGGCGTATCAATGCCCAGATTCACCCCGGACAGCAAACATCTGGCCTTTATCGTACAAAATATGGGGCAGTGGTATATAAACATTGACGGAAAGGAGGGCATGGATCGTTTCGCGGCCTTTGTCAGAGGGTCGAGACTCGATTTTGATACCCCTACGCACTTGAGCACCTGGGTCTTCCAGTTTCCTGACATGACGATAGGTAAGTATGAGGTGACCATCGAGTAACATCTAACTTATGGTATTGCGGAGTTCTTATGATTTGCAGGTCGTGATTGATATGGATATATCAATAGTTGTTCCAATTTAATGAGTGTATATAATATAAATATAAGCATATCAGCCCTAGATGAAGAAAGATTTGGGATAAGGGTTGCTAGGGCATTTGATGTCAGGCAGGATGACCTTGTCAATGTACAGGGGTTCTGTGAAGATAACAGGGTTGATCTCGTTATTGCGAAGTGTCCGTGCTCGGATATAAATACGGTTCATGCAATGGAACAGGACGGGTTTTGTTTTATGGACACACTTATTTACTATAGTAAGGCAACATCGGAAAAGCTACCTGTAGTAAGCGGAACAATTCGTCCATTTATACAAGAGGATGTAGATACGTTAAAAAAAATAGCACACTCTGCATTCAGAGGGTACTTGAATAATTATCAGGCAGATCAGAGGCTGGACCGTACGGCATGCGATGAGGTATACCCTTCATGGACGGAGCATTCCTGTATGTCCAGCGATATGGCGGACGAGGTCCTTGTTGTAGAGAAAGACTGCTCTATAGCGGGCTTTCTGACCCTGAAGGTCCAGGGAGATGAGGTGTGCGGTCCTTTGCTGTGTGTAGCTCCTCGTTTTCAGAGTATGTCCCTGTCGAGATCTTTGATGGTAGCAGGTATACACTGGGGCAGGTCACGTGGGGCGAAGCACATGATCATGTCTGCGCAGATAACAAATAAACATTCTCATAAGGTGTTGACGGGGTTGGGTTTTCAGATAGACTACGCGTGTTATACATTGCATAAATGGTTTGACAGGTAATAGGTTATGCTGGATAATCAGGGCTGATCCAGTTCGGCTGCAACGTCGGAATCAATCGAACCCGCCTTGATGATATTTATGCCCATAACAGTCGAGGATATAAACCCGATGATAATCACCGGAAAGATCTGGATAAAGTGATTGACGAGGGTGTACCCGGCCGCATCTGCCTCGGAAACCCCGAATATCATGAGCCCGAACGTGCCGCCTGCCTCCCATAATCCCCAGTACCCGGGCACGGATGGGAGTATTATAAAGAAGCATATGATGATCATGGATGTCGATATCTGTATAAAGCTGAGATCTATCCCCGGGCTTCCGAATGAGAGGATATAGTAGCTCCCGCCAAGAAGAAGCCACAGGATTATCGAAAGAGACATGGAATAGACAATACGGGAAGGGCTTTTCAAGACCTCGAACCCTATGGCTAGATGATCGAGTATGTCTACCGCCTTTTTGCACAGGCTCTGCCTTATACGATCCTTGTGTTTTTTTGTAAGCATGAACAGGAGGTCTGGAGACAGGTTGATTGCCCTGCTTAGCATGAGCCTTGTCTTGGAAAAACTGATGATAAAGATCATGCCTATCAAGGCAAGGGCTATCCAGCAGGTCTTTGAGAATATGGATGCCAGCATTGCCTGGTTTAGCATGTATCCGCCGAAGGGGATGCTTAAATCCGGATCGATATGCGCGGTCTTTATGAATACCATGAAGAGCAGCAGCATGGCAATGAAGTCAAATATCCGCTCAGCCCCTACTGTTGCAAGCACCCTTGAAAACGGGACCTTCTCTTTTTTGCAAAATATTACAGGCCTGGCTATCTCACCGACACGGCCGGGCATGATGCAGTTTAGCATGAAACCGATCATCAGGGGATGAAACGCAGCGCGAAAACTGCATCTCTTTACCGGCAGCAATATGATCTGCCACCTTATTACCCTCAGTACAAAGCTAAAAATGCCTACCGCTACCGCAGGGATAGCCCACCAGTAATTGATGCATTTGAAGTATTCGTATACTGCTATTAAGGGGATGTTCTTGAACGTGAAATACAGGGCAATGCCGGAAAATATTATCCCGAAAACCATAGACGAGATAAGCCTTTTAGCGTTCATCATAATAATATTCTCATGCTGTGATCAACATCTTCCTAATAATCTTCAGGCGTATTAGCGGGATAATTGTCCGGTAATAAAAATATTTATTTGAAATGACGATTATGGTAAATTGAGTCATATGTCAAGGACACCTTTTTGTTATGGGGGCATGATCCCATAGGATTATATGAGAAGGAAACTATATACAAGGGGTTGAATATATGAAAAAGGCATTGATCACCGGTGTTACAGGCCAGGACGGGGCATATCTTTCTGAATTCCTGTTGAACAAGGGCTATATGGTGCACGGTATAAAGAGGCGTTCGTCCAGTTTCAATACCTACAGGGTCGATCACCTGTACCAGGATCCGCATGAAGAGGATGTCAGGTTTCTCATGCATTACGGCGATCTGACCGACTCCACCAATATAATAAGGATAATTCAGGATGTAGAACCTGATGAGATATATAATCTGGGCGCACAGAGCCATGTGCAGGTATCTTTTGATACCCCTGAATACACTGCCCAGGCAGACGCTCTCGGGACTCTGAGGATACTGGAGGCCCTTCGCATATTGGGCATGCAGGAGCGGGTAAGGTTCTATCAGGCATCCACCAGCGAACTGTACGGAAAGGTCCGAAAGACACCCCAGGATGAACTCACACCGTTTTATCCCAGGAGCCCTTACGGCGTTGCAAAGCTCTATGCATACTGGATAACGGTCAATTACAGGGAGGCATACGGCATGTTCGCCTGTAACGGGATCCTGTTCAACCATGAATCCCCTATACGGGGAGAGACCTTTGTGACCAGAAAGGTGACAAGGGCAGCGAGCAGGATAGCGTTGGGGCTGCAGAAAGAACTCTATGTAGGCAACCTCGATGCGAAAAGGGACTGGGGCCATGCGCGGGATTTTGTCAGGGCCCAGTGGCTGATGCTGCAGCAGGATGAACCGGATGACTATGTCATCGCAACAGGCATACAGCACTCTGTAAGAGACCTTTGCGCCATGGCCTTTGGAGAGGCCGGGATAGAATTGGAATGGAGCGGTGCCGGTCTTCATGAAAAGGGGGTCGTGTGCAGTATGGATAATACGTTAAAGGATACAAGCCTTATGCCTGGTGATGTCGTAGTGCGGGTAGACCCGCGTTATTTCAGACCGACAGAGGTCGATACCCTGCTGGGTGACCCCTCAAAGGCCAGGGAAAGGCTCGATTGGAAACCTAATATAGGCTTTGAGGAGATGGTCGCCGAGATGGTCTCCAATGATATTATGGATGCAAAGAAAGACATCCTGTGCAGGGAAAAGGGCTTCACGGTCCTTGAAAAAAGGGAATAGGCCTATAGGTCTACTCCATGTCCTTGATCCGGCGTGCTGTTTGTATTTCAGAACCGGTATGCAATGATGCCTGAAAACGCACAACCTGACAGTTCGATCTTGTCCTTTGTATAGACAATGTTCGTGTTTGCAGGCGGATCATATTCAAAGGCGATGTTTCTATACAGTATGTCAAGGCCTGCCTCGAGATGTGACCAGTTGAACTGTATGCCGTAACCCAGTTCAGACCCGTAGCCGGTGCGAAATCTGCCCGGGACATCACCGCAGTGCATATCCCCATATACAAGACCAAGCCTCAGGTGAGGGGTGATATTTTCGGTGCCGGGGTGTATAAGGGTCGAACCGATGGAAGCGAACAGGATAGCTGTCTTGTTGTCGAAGATCATCTTCTCTATGCCGAGGTCTATTTTCAGATATGGGTTTATGCGGTATGATGGATGCACGGCAAGGACTGCGGCATTCTTTTTCGTCAGAGACCAGATATCCTCGGCGGTTGAACCGTTATGAGAAACGATAAACTCATTTACCTTTCCGGCATGGTATACCCCGGTTTTCAGTGATGCACGGACACTGCCATCGAAAAGGCCGTTGTTGCTCGAGGCAGAGGCGGTCTCTTTATCCCTGTCCGCAGTGATCTCTCTTGCAGTCGGAGCCTTGCCGGCCGAATGATCATCAACGACCTTCACCTTTAGTGTGTCTGACGATATATCCCCATCCCGGTCAGTGACAAGATATGTTATATCATAGATGCCGGTTTTGTAGAATCTAAAGGGTTTGTCCTTTACGGTCTGGCGAAGGCTGTTGCCGTAGACGATCCATTGGGTTGTAAGGGGGACGTTACCTCCTTTAACAGAACCTCTGAACTCGATATGATCGCCTCTTGTTATTGTGATATCACCGGAGGGCGCGTCAATGGTTGCTCTTGGTATGGTGTCTGCCCCAAGGGCGGTATAGAAGGAAACCTGCAGTTTATTGCCTTCAGGAGATATCTTGTAGGTTGTTCCGGATGGTTTGCGCATATAAAACACTAGCCTTGTCCTGTCACGGTTTGTCCTGTCGACCTTTACCCGTGAAACAGGTGCGCTGCTAAGGCTGTAACTGTACGGACCCGTGTCGAATACGGCCCCGTATATGTCAAGGATCAGCCTGTACGGATTATGCACAACGTTTGCCCTGTAGTCCTTCAGCCTATTATTGCCTGTAATGGTGATAATAATGCCGTAATCGGTGTGTTTCTGCGTTATGTTTATGATGCTGCCGGCCTTGCAGGTATTATTCGCATCATCAGAGGCCTCAACGCAGACAGGTGTATGGATAAGCACCACGGCCGTAATCAGAGCGGATATCAAAAAGCGGCCTTTAATCAGACAGGCCGCGTACCTGCGGATCTTGCCCCGTGTATATAAAGCGATCATTCCCGGACACATGGAATAATATATCGGGTATATAGTTAAGTATGTTTAGGTCCCTGTAAAGGGGTTGTGATACACAGATGATCCGGCCCCTGAATACCGTCAGCCTGTCGAGGACGATCTATATGTCTTTGAGGTATATATTCGATCGTGATCTTCTGATCTCGTCATAGAAGGCGGATACAGATTTTGAAAGGATATTGAATTCCTGTGTTTGTGCGATGGGCAGTTTGTTTGTCCCGTTTTTGTCCATTGCCTCGATAACGCTTGATATGGTGATACCGTTGATGTCCTTTCCGGGCTGATAGGCGATATCCTTAAGACCATCCGTAGGCGTTGTTATGATAATGCCGCTGGCAACAAGATTGTCGAGCATCATCCTCACGATACGGATAGGCATATCTACCGTATTCGATATCTGTTGAGCCGTAAGCGGCTTTTCCCCCTTCATGAAGTTCTTTACCAGGAGGTGGACCACACCCAGGCTGAGAAGCCTTTTGAATGCGTCGCTTATCTTCTTGCTGTCGGGTTCGAATTCGTATTCGTCGACATTCTGGTGGGCGAATGACAGCTCCGCCCCGAAAAGAACGATAAGCCAGCTGAGCTCCAGCCATATCAGAAACAGCGGTAGGGCCGCGAAACTCCCGTATATGGCGTTGTAGCGGGATACACCTATCTGAAAATAGATATAGGCCCACTGTAGGATCTTGAAGGCCGTGCCTGCTATTATGCCACCTATAAGGCTCGACCCGATGCTCACCTTTGTATTGGGCATGAATACATATACAAACGCGAACAATGCCCATATGAGGCAATACGGGAGTAGATTCAGTAAAAAGGTGATGACCGGGCTCAATATACCGAGAAACGATATCTTCTCGGTTATCAGTGTGACCTGGGTGACGATAAGGACTGTTGCGCTGCCGGACATGATAAGAAGCAGCGGGGAGACCAGCATGATGGACAGGTAATCGCTGAATTTTCTTCCGATGGTCCGGGGTTGTCTGATCGCCCAGATGTCATTGAACGACTGCTCTATATTATTGAGCACCTTGATGACGGCCCACAGCAGGATTGCGGCACCTATACCGGCCAACAGTCCGCCTTTGGTATTTTCCAGCAGGGTGCGTGCATATTCCATCACCCGCATTATTACCTCTTCCTGCCCTGCGAATTGTTCCAGCAACTCATTTTCGAGCAGATTCTGAACACCGAAACCCTTGGCGATGGCGAAAGCCATCGCCACTACAGGGACGATGGCCAGCAGGGAGTAAAAGGTAAGGGCAGAAGATCGAAGAGGGCATTTGTCCTCTATAAACTCCATGACCGCGATGAGAAAAACCCGCAGGTTTTTTACGAAAAGTCTTTTCCCACTGCTGATGTCTTTGAGCCGTATTCTCCAGATTCCGGTCTGAATATAGAAAATGCTTTCTGATATCATGCCGGGGATATCTTTCATATCTGTACTTATATCATGACGATCTCTTGATTGGAATACCGGAATCTGAATCTATGTAACACAGTAGATATTATTCAAGGCAGACCTCGATAGTGAAGTCTCCGTTGTTGGTGCTGAATGGTATGGCCACGATCGGTCTGCGGGTGATGTGTGTGATGGAATGGTCTTTCCCCGTGATTACGGTAGGGATCGCACCTTTAAGTATCCTTCCCATGGTCTCCAGGCGCTGCCTTGCCTGGCCTGAGACGATATTCAGTATTTCGCCTACCGCGTCTTTGACCTCGTCGTTTATCTCCGTAATCTCTTCTCCGAACATCTTGCTGACGATAGAGGTGATACACATCTTAGAAAAGCTTACAGATATGGTGCCGCTTGTCTCTCCTGTAAGGCCTACTATGCCCGATACATCACCTTTGGCGACGGTATCTTTTTTGAGATAGGGTTTTCCAACGTGTGCATCAGTGAATGCAAGTGACGAGAGGACGTTTAAAGTTGCATCGATAAAGGGATTGATGAGTTTTACATCCATATTCTCTCTCTAATAGTTTATTTTTATAGTAAGCTGTATAAATAAGCCTATCGGAACATATGCACGATACATTTAAATAATTTGTAAATATTCATTATGGGTGTAAAGGATATTGTATATATGGCGGATAGGTTTATTATCTTTTTATGGGGAGAGGTATGGAAAAGAAAATAGAAGGTATAATGAATGAGAGTCTGGATCTCCACGAACGGATAACCGTTCTCATACCGCAGATCAAGGAAGCGGCAGAGATTATGATCGGGGCATTGTCGCAGGGAAACAAGATCATGTTTGCAGGTAACGGGGGCTCGGCAGGAGATGCCCAGCATCTTGCTGCAGAACTGGTGAACAGGTACAAGATGGAGAGGGCTCCCCTAGCGGGTATCTCCCTTTCTACGGATACCTCGACAATCACGGCAGTAGGCAATGATTATTCTTTTGATGAGATCTATTCCAAGCAGGTTCGGGCTATAGGCGTTCATGGAGATGTCTTTGTAGGCATATCGACCAGCGGCAATTCTCAAAATATCTTAAAGGCCCTGAATGCAGCCCAGGAAATGGGGATCATAACCATCGGACTAACCGGTAAGGGCGGTATGATAAACCGTTTTTTAGATTGTTGCATCGCAGTTCCGTCGAGTGATACACCGCGTATCCAGGAGGCCCATATCCTTATAGGTCACATACTTTGCGAGATCATAGAGGAGAGGGTAGGGCAAAAGATTTGACTTTGGAGTTAAGGGATATTATAAATTATAGATAAACAAGTATAAGGGGGCGCAATGGGCTCGACGGGGGTAGTTGAGGTCCAAGGAGCATGCCGAGGTCTGCTACCTCGTAAAACAGGCAGAGACACTATAAGTGCCGACGATAATAATTACGCACTGGCTGCTTAATACGTAGCCACATCCGGTATAAGCTCGCTCATCGGCTTATAGACGGGTGTCAAACTAGGATGAGCAACCCTCCATGTCAGGCCCCTGGGCATAGAGGCGTAAAAAGAGGGGAAGGGGCATGCAAGGCCTGTCAGCGGGCCGAACATGTCTGAGATATAATACACTGACTAAGCATGTAGTAGCCTTGTGCCAAAGGCCTTCGGACGGGGGTTCGATTCCCCCCGCCTCCACCATTTATCAATTATAATATCAAATAGTTGCGATAAATGAGATAGGCTGAAAACGTGTGTAAAATGTGTGTAAGGAACATTGGTTATTCAGTGCCTTTTTTAGTCCTCTTGAATGGTAATACGTCTGCCTTCTTTCTTCTGATTGCTGATACGATATCAAGTGATTTTGTGTTCTCAACCTGACAGTATCTATCGAATGCCTTATTGGTTAATCCTGATGCAATACGGGCATCGTCTGTGCCTAATAGTTTAGCTGTCTCGGTTGCTGTAGTGTGCTTTGTTCCAGGATATAAAGGAACATCCACGAGACCCACTTTCTGACATGCTTTTACCCACCATTTATAAAAATATTTATCTCCAAATACACTGTTAGGGGTTGCTCCACCTATGCCTTTAATGTGTCTAAAAAAAGGCATTTCAGGTAGGGCAGGGTATTTATTCTGCAAGGTCTTCCATTCATTGATATGGTCTTCGTGTATCCGTAGTGTCTTAAATTTATTCTTTAGCTTCGTTGGGTTGTGAATGACAAGAAAACCATTATCATCAAGACTGCTTTCCTTTATTCTGCGTAGGTCATCGGGTCTTAATGCAGTGTAGGTTGCAAGCATATCTATTCCTAACCATATCTTTGGATTGATATGGTACGATATTTCCTTGACCTTGCCGAGTACAAGTTCTTGAGTCTCCCAATCTGTGATTTTCCGATAACCTAGCTCGTAATCTATATCAGGGAAAGAAGGCATCTCCGCCAGTGTAATGATATTGCCTCTTTTTAAGCACCAGTTCCAGAAGTTCCTTAGTTGTGTCATATGGTTATACCTAGTTTTCTCCGATATGCCTGGTATAGAGTAAAGGTAATCTTCAATATCTTCACCGGTTATTTCCCTGATATTTATTAGGCCGAAATGATCACCAGCTCTCTCGATATAACTTTTAATCTTTTTATATGTTGCCCGTTCTTTCTTCCTGGCAAGATATTTATCTTTAAGGGCAAGATAGGAATTGGGCTTGGCTGATCGGTAATCATCGGGGTTGAATCTGTTCTTCCTTGATCCCTTTTCATGACGAAGATAATTAAGATACTGGGTCGCTGATTCGTATGTTTTAAAATTTTGATAGATGCCACCAGGAAAACGTACAACGAACCTTGTCGCTGAGACATGAGGGTGTTTCTTGCAAAAACAACCCTTTCTTTTCTCATCATGAATTAACTGGGCGCTACACAAGAAACACTTTTGTCTGGAACTAATTGACCCTTTCATGCAGATACCTCCCTCTAATTCAACGAGAGGATGATACCTCCTACAATAAACAACTATATTTCACAAGGGGAACGGTGTGTGAAATTTCTAAGCAAAAGAAAAACCGGGATGCAATGTGAGGTTTTATTACCGGGAGGAGGGTTTATCAGGTCTGAAGAGATACAATTCTATCTCAAAAAAGAGATTAAGGCTAATAGAGATCATGCTCTAACTTTTTGACATCTTAATATATTCGGTGTAATATGCGGACATAAAATGAAATGACAAAAGGTTCATGATGCCCAAAAAGACTTACAATCTATCATTCACCACAGGTGGGCTTTTATTTACAGACTCCCTTGTTGTTGCACAACTTTATGGACATCATGGTGATTGGGAATCAGTTCGGAGGATAGTAAGGGCTGATAATCTTCTTCAGGCCAGGACGCAGAATTCTGCCAAGCGAATTCTGCAGGAGATAGTTCTGAGGGTAAAGCATCTGACAGAAGGGCAACTAGAATTACTCCTTTCAGGATCACCGAGTGAACAAAGACTGCTTTTATGGGTTGCTATCTGCAAGCGCTATGCACTTATCCGGGAATTCGCCTCGGAAATAGTGCGGGAGAAATTTCTTGCCATGAATCATGAATTGTTTCCTTACGAGTATGAAACCTTCTTTGAAGACAAAGCAGAAACACACCCTGAGATGAAAAAAATAAGTAGATCAACCAGAAATAAACTCAGGCAGGTAGTGTTTAGGATGCTCAGAGAGGCTGGGCTGATTGCTGAGAAAAACATGATACAGCCAGTGTTATTAACGCATAATCTGGCTGATGTGATTGTTCGGGACAATCCCGGATTGCTTGCAATCTTCCCGGTCTCGGATGCTGATATAAAAGGATGGGTAAAGAAATGAAAGATACAAAAATTATGACCATCCAGGAAAGATTCGAACATCTGCTCAGTCTCGTAAGCAGCAAGAATTTTCTTGAGATGAAAGGCCTCAACAACGATATTCCATTTTTTATCTGTCCATATCCACCACAAGATTCCCTTGAAATGGATCGGGCTCGTCATCAGCTGACAAACCGACTAGAACACAAGGGGATTCATGTCCTAAACATTAATCTCTATGATCTTGCCGTAGAACTTCTCAACGAAAGAGGCATATGGGATAGAATCATACAGATGGAAAAAGAAGTATCCAAAGATGAGCTCAAAGAACTTCTGCAAGGGGTATTGGATCCTGAGAGTTATCTGATACCGGCGATACGGGCAAAGATGAATGAAACACCATTTGATGTCATGTTCATTTCAGGAGTAGGAGAGGTGTTTCCTTACATACGGTCTCATAATGTTTTGAATAATTTGCAGAGCACAGCCAAGGAGAAGCCCACGGTCATGTTTTTCCCGGGTGATTACACCTATTCCCTGGAGAAGGGCGCTTCTCTGGAGCTCTTCGGGTTGTTGCACGATGACAACTATTACAGGGCATTCAATATTTTCGGCTGTGAAGCCTGATTGGAGGAACACCGATGGTACTTAACGATATATTTCAAAAACCTATAAACAGACAGATTGAAGGCGTTATCAAGGCCGATGATGAAGAGAATCTTCGCATCGAGTTTGAAGAATACGTGCTTACAAATGAGGTTTCCAAGCGTCTGGAGCAATTTCTGGACGCCTACAATAATTACGAAGGGGCAAACGGAGCGTGGATCTCCGGATTCTTCGGTTCCGGTAAGTCGCACCTGTTGAAAATACTTGCCCTGCTGATGGAAAACCGCAGTATCGATGGTACAACGGCCTTGGACCTTTTTTTACCCAAGTGCAGTGATAACGAGATCCTGAGAGGTGATCTCAAACGGGCAGTAGCCATTCCATCAAGGAGCATCCTTTTCAATATCGATCAGAAGGCGGACATTATCAGCAAGACCCAGATAGATGCCGTGTTGGCTGTATTCATGAAGGTATTCGACGAAACCTGCGGCTACTACGGGAAGCAAGGTCATATCGCCAAGTTCGAGCGTGACCTGGACAGCCGGGGCATCTATGCTGATTTCAAGCAGGCATACCAGCAATTGTCCGGGCTTGCCTGGGAAAAAGGCAGGGAGCAGGCCCTGCTTGAATCCACCAATATCACCAGGGCATATGCCAAGGTAACCGGCGCCGCAGAGGAATCAGTGAAGGGCATCATCGACAAGTATCGGAGTGAGTACAAGGTTTCCATCGAAGACTTTGCACAGCAAATTCATGACTATATTGAGATGCAAGGAAATGATTTCAGGCTGAATTTCTTTGTCGATGAAGTAGGACAATATATTGCCGGCAACATCAAGCTTATGACCAACCTCCAGACCATTGCGGAAAGCCTGGCTACCAAGTGCCGGGGTCGTGCCTGGGTCATTGTCACTGCGCAGGAGGACATGAATAAGGTTATAGGTGAGATGGGCAAGCAGCAGAGTAACGATTTTTCAAAGATCCAGGACCGGTTTGCCAACCGTATGAAGCTCACCAGCGCTGATGTGGCCGAGGTTATCCAGAAAAGGCTGCTGCAGAAGAATGAACGGGGTATTGCAGACCTCTCGGAGCTCTATCACCAGGAAGCCAATAATTTTAATACGCTGTTCAGCTTCACTGACGGCTCCCAGACATATAGGAATTTTCAGGACCGTGACCATTTTATCCAGTCCTATCCCTTCATTCCCTACCAGTATGTCCTTTTTCAGTCGGCAATCCAAAATCTTTCAGAGCACAATGCCTTTGAAGGCAAGCACAGCTCTGTGGGAGAACGTTCCATGCTGGGTGTTTTCCAGCAGGTTGTAGTGCACATTTCTGGTTGCAGCATCGGGGATCTGGCCACTTTTGATCTCATGTTCGAAGGAATCCGAAGCGTGTTAAAGACACAGATCCAGCGCTCGATCATCACCGCGGAGGGACACCTGGATAATCCCCTTGCTGTACGGGTCCTCAAGGCGCTTTTGCTGGTAAAATATGTCAAGGAATTCAAGGCCACGCCCCGCAATCTCAGCGTGCTGATGCTCGATGGTTTCGAGCGCGATATCCCATCCTTTCAAAAGAGACTCGAAGAGGCCCTCAATATGCTGGAGCAGCAGACCTATATCCAGCGTGCCGGAGAGGTTTATGAATACCTTACGGATGAAGAAAAGGATATCGAACAGGAGATCAAAAACACCCATGTGGAAACGCAGGACATTGCTGATGAGCTCAGCAAGATCGTGTTTGACCTCACCATTAAGACTAATAAAGTCAGGTTCGACGACAATGGCCAGGATTACCCCTTCACACGCAAGCTCGATGACCGCACCTATGGGAGAGAGCATGAGTTGGCCATCAATGTCATCACTCCATTTTATGAGCATTCCGGCAATGAGGATGTCCTGAAGATGCTCTCTATGAAGGGTGATGTGCTCTTTGTCCAGATGCCCAGTGATGACAGGCTGATGCGCGATATCATGATGTTCAAGCGTACAGAAAAGTATATCCGGCAAAATATCACCATTGCCCAGCAGGAGAGCGTGAAACGTATCCTGTCTGATAAAAATCTCCAGAACCGCGAGCGTGAAAAGGATCTTCGCGACAGGGTGCACCAGTTGCTTGGTAAGGCAAAGCTCTTTACCTTCGGCGCTGAGATTGAGCTGTCTTGCACAGACCCCCAGACCAGGGTAGCCAAGGGGTTTCATGAGCTGATTCGCAGGGCATACCCGAACTTGCGCATGCTCAGAGGGACCAGATACACCATGGACGATATCGATGCCATTATGAGGCCGGGCACCGATACCCTCTTTGCCAATGATACCATGATGATGAGCGAGGCAGAGCAGGAGATGCTGGCATTCATTAAAACCAACAGCTCAGTGGGCAAGCGCACAACAATCAAGGATCTGTTGGACACGTTTGAACGCAAACCCAATGGCTGGTATCTCGCAGCTATCCTGTGTATTGCCACCAAGCTCGTGGTGAGAAACAAGATCGAGGCCCGTGGCGACAGCAACCTCCTTGAAGGGGATGAGTATGTCCGCACCGTGAAGAATACCCACGCTCATGCCAACATCATCCTGGAGCCGCAGAGTGATTTCAGCGCATCGCAACTGCGTCAGCTCAAAGAGTTCTTTGCCGACTTCTTTGATGCCCCACCCAAATCAAACGAAGCCAAACCACTTGGAAAAGAGACAGCCGAGGCATTTGGAATACTCACACACGAACTTGAAAAGATCTGCGCGCAAAAAGAAGCCTATTCGTTCCTGGCAGATCTTGAGCCTGTGATACACAGGATACGTTCGTATCAGAACAAGCCCTATTCCTTTTTCCTCACCGAGTTCCAGCAGCAAACAGACGAACTCCTGGACAGCAAAGAGCTGGTCCTCGATCCCATCAGGCGCTTCCTTGGCGGCCCGCAGCGGGAGATCTATGATGAGGCCAAGGATCTCCTGCAGCAGCAGGCATCGAACCTGGGCTATATCGAAGGGGACGAGATTGACCTTTTGAGAGACACCCTTGCAGGGGAGAGCTGCTACAAGAAAAACCATATGCAGCGGGCCAAAGAATACATCGACAGCATCAAGGCCAAGATTTCCGCACGGCTCTCTCAGGAGAAACAGCTCGCTGGTGAAAAGGCACAGAAATGCATCGATAGCATTACCGGGCTCTATGAATTCCAGGATCTGGATGGATCTCAGCAGAACCAGCTCAGGCTGCCCTTTGAAGCAATGCTCAAATCCCTGGAGACTGCCACCATGATCGCCCTTATCCGCGACCAAGTTCATACCCTGGAAGACAAGGAATCTCCGGAGGCCCTTACTCGGCTGAATGCAATGGTGCGAGAGAAGAAAGAAAAAGAAGGTGGGTTAGAAGTCAAAGAAACATGCTTTGAATATATCAATTCACGCACCATTGAAGTGCCTTTTTCCAAGACAACCCTGGATAATGAAGTTGACCTTGATACCTATCTGAAGGCCCTGCGGGAGGCATTCCTCAATGAACTCAAGGCAAACCGCAGGATTCAGATCAAATGAACTGTGTATGTAAGGGGCCACTATGAATACCGCAAAGCTCAAAACATTTGCCCAGGTTGCCAGGCGTCAGCTCATTCAGGAGGTGGCCGCCCGCCTGGAGCATGTCACCAGGATAGATAGCGCTGCCCACCGGGAGAAAAGCCGGGCCATCAGCAACCTTGAAAAGGAGATCAAGGGTTCCTCCAAGCAGGCAGTAATCGAGCGAGCAGCCTATACCTGGTTCAATCGTTTCTGCGCCCTGCGCTTCATGGATGTCAATCACTATACCCGAATGGGTGTTGTCTCCCCTGCCAAGGGGTTTACCCAGCCCGAGATCCTGGCCGAGGCCAAGCAGGGGCATATCGACGATGAGTTGATTGATCACCTCGATCGCGACCGTATCACCGGCCTGCTCGCCGGACGCATTCCATCATCGAATCCGCAACAGGAGGCCTATCGGATTTTGTTGGTGGCTGTGTGCAACCTGCACCATGCCCGCATGCCGTTTCTGTTTCAGAAGATTCATGACTATACCGAGCTGCTCCTGCCCGATGATCTCTTGAGCGAAAACTCCATTCTTCAGGCAGTGCGCCAGGCGCTGACGCCGGAGACCTGCACGGACGTAGAGGTCATTGGCTGGCTCTACCAGTTTTACATCTCCGAGAAGAAGGATCAGGTCTTCGAGGGGCTGAAGAAGAACAAGAAGATCACGCCCGAGAACATCCCGGCAGCCACCCAGCTTTTCACCCCGCACTGGATCGTGCGTTACCTGGTGGAGAATTCCTTGGGCAGATTGTGGATGCTGAACCGTCCGAATTCCCGGCTGATCGAGCAGATGGAGTACTATATAAGTTCAGTGGCTAGTGACCAGGGGCTAGTGGCTGGCAAAGAAGAGACTGACTTCTTGAGGATTTCTTCCCCGGAAAAAATCAAGATCTGCGACCCGGCCTGCGGCTCCGGTCATATGCTCACCTATGCCTTTGACCTGCTCTATGCCATTTACGAAGAGGAGGGCTATGACACGATCGAGATCCCGCGCCTGATACTGGAAAACAATCTCTTCGGCGTCGAGATCGACGAGCGGGCCGGGGAGCTGGCCGCCTTTGCCCTGTTCATGAAGGCCAGGCAGAAGGATAGGCGCTTTTTCAAAAGAGCGGTTCAGCCCAGGGTGTGTGTGCTCAAGAACGTGTTCTTCACGCCAGAAGAGATCGCCACCTACATGGACGCCGTGGGCCGCGATTTGTTCACCCTTGATCTGCAGGAAACCCTGAACCAGTTCGAGGAAGCCGACAACTTCGGTTCTTTGATCCGTCCGGCATTAAAGGACATAGAATATGTCCGCAGGGTCCTGGAGGAAAAGGACCTCAGCGGCAACTGGATACTGCACGAGACCCATCAGAAGGTGCTCTGCGTGCTCAATCAGGCTGAGTACCTGGGCCAGCGGTACCATGTGGTGGTTGCCAATCCGCCATATATGGGGGGTAAGGGGATGAATGGTCGGCTAGGTGTCTTTGCCAAGGAGAACTTCCCTGACAGCAAGTCAGACCTGTTCGCTATGTTCATTGAGCGTAACCTGGATATGGCAGTACCCAAAGGCCTGGTAGCAATGATCACCATGCAGAGTTGGATGTTCCTTTCGTCCTTTGAAAAGCTTAGAGTTAAAATTCTTGGTCAAGATACAATTCTTTCCATGGCTCATCTCGGAGCACGAGCATTTGACAGCATCGGCGGTGAAGTTGTTTCGACAACCTCATTTCTACTGGAAAATACCAATCGTCCTCGATATAAGGGCGGCTATTTGAGACTGGTTGATGGCAATTCAGAAGCAGAAAAAAACGCATCCATTCAAGAAGCCATCAAGAATCCAGACTCTGGATGGTTCTACAGTGCTTCCGCCGACGACTTTAAGAAAATCCCTGGAGAACCGATTGCGTATTGGGTTGGTCCAAGAGCTATAAGCTCTTTTGATAATCCTCTGCTAAGGGATGTTGGGGAGATTCGCCAGGGCTTACTTACCACCGATAATATAAAGTACTTGCGTCGATGGTATGAGTTATCCAACCATTCAATTGGATATAATTTTTCACGAGAGCAAGCACAAAACAGTCAATTGCGTTGGTTTCCTATTAATAAAGGTGGTGATTTCAGGAAATGGTATGGGAATCATGAGTATGTTGTTGATTGGTTCAATGATGGTGAAATATTGCATCAAACGGTTGTTAAGAAGTACCCTTATCTTAAGGGTAATTCTGGGCTTGTTTTAAAAAGGACAAATCCATATTTCGAGCCTGCAGTTACCTGGACAGATATAAGTAGTTACTTTGGCGCAAGATTGATGCCTAAGGGGATGCTTTATGAAAAGGGCGGCTCATGTGCATATACCAATGACTTGCATTTTTTAATTGGGTTGTTTTGCTCTAAACTAGCAATTTGTTTTTTAAGCGCATTAAATCCGACATTACATTTTCAGGTCGGAGACATTAGCAATATTCCAATTATTGACTCTGAGTTAATATTTAAAAAAGTAAATACGGTTGCCATCTTGTTGCTACAGATATCTAAGGATGACTGGGATTCCTACGAAACCTCCTGGGATTTCAAGAATCTGCCGCTGCTGAATCCCGATTACCGCCAGCCGACCCTGAGCGCCACCTACCAGAAACTCCACGACCACTGGCAGGCGATGACGCTGGAGATGTATCGGCTGGAGGAAGAGAACAACCGTATCTTCATCGAAGCTTACGGCCTGCAGGATGAGCTTACACCAGAGGTGCCGCTCAATGAGATAACCCTTACCTGCAACCCGCACTATCGCTACGGCAATAACAGGAGCGAGGAAGAGCTGGAAGCGCTGTTGCTGGCAGACACCATGAAGGAGTTTATCTCATATGCCGTGGGCTGTATGTTCGGTCGCTACAGTCTGGACAAACCGGGGTTGATCCTGGCCAATCAGGGGGAGACGCTTGCGGACTTTGTCCGCAAAGTGGCTAGTGACCAGTGGCCAGTGGCTAGTAAAGAAGGGGAAGGCAATGTCAGTGAAAAGCTACAAGGATCTGATTGTTTGGCAGAAGGGCATGGAGTTGGTGGAACTGGTATATCAAGCGACAAAGGAATTCCCGAAGGAGGAGCTTTACGGGCTGACCAATCAGGTGCGTCGGGCGGCAGTATCGGTTCCTTCGAACATTGCGGAGGGGCAAGCACGTCAATCACCGGCGGAGTTCAAAAACTTTCTGTCGATAGCACGAGGTTCTCTGGCGGAAGTGGGAACGCAGCTGCTGATTGCAAATCGTCTACATTATCTGTCTCAAGAACGGATGGAACAGATCATGTCAGTCCATCAGGAAATCAGCAAAATGATACCGGCGTTGATGTCAAAACTGGTCACTGGCCACTAACCACTAGCCACTTATCCTTCATTCCTGACGATGACAACGTTATCCCCATTCTGGACGGCGAGTGGTTCACCGACGATATTGTGGGCAGGTTCCGGGATTTTCTGCGTGTGACCTTTGGCGAAGAGCACTACCAGGAAAACATGGCCTTTATCGAGCAGGCCCTGGGCAAGGATATCCGCAAGTATTTTATTCGGGACTTTTATAATGACCATGTAAAACGCTACAAGAAGCGACCCATCTACTGGTTGTTTTCAAGTCCAAAGGGAAGCTTCAATGCGCTCATCTACATGCATCGCTACCGCCCGGACACCATCAGTATCATTCTCAACGACTACCTCCGCGACTTCAGGGCCAAGCTCGCAGCCCGCAAGGGCAACCTGGAGCATATCAGTATCAATGCCTCGGCATCGCAGAGGGAGAAGACCCAGGCACTCAAGGAGATTGAAAAGCTTGGTCAAATCATTCAAGAGCTCGATGACTACGAGCGCGAGATCCTCTATCCCCTGGCCACAAAGAGGGTCGAGATCGACCTCGATGACGGCGTGAAGGTGAACTATCCGAAATTCGGCAAAGCCTTGAAGAAGATCCCCGGGCTTGAAGTAAAAGAGGAGTGATTAGCAGGTATTCACACCGTTAAACTTATTTTTATGTGATATTATCTCATTATTCATTGACTGAATGCCGATGTAACCTTATAATAGGCATTATTAAGAGAGAATATCACATAGGAGAAGGCAATGATTATCAGTATGAGCATTGAGAACTGGATGTCTTTTCGGCATAGGGTCACGTTCTCTATGGTTGCCAGCAAGGAGCGCCAGCACGGAGAGCGGCTGGCTCAGGTAAAGAAATATCAGATGAGGGTATTGCCCATATCAGCAGTATATGGTGGAAATGCATCCGGTAAGACCAACCTGTTCAAGGCGCTGAGTTTTGCCAAGACACTGGTGGTTAAAGGTACCCAGCCTGAAGGTATCATCCCGGTGGAGCCGTTCCGGCTGGACCCGACGTGTGCAAAGCAGCCAAGCAGGTTCAGCTTCGAACTGCTGATCGATGACACGATTTATGAATTCAGCTTCAGTGTGACCAGAACAACGGTTGAAGAAGAGAAACTGGTGCAGATTTTCAGTACGAGTGAAAAGGTGCTCTACCATCGAAAAGACGGGAAGCCGAATTTTCACCCATCCTTAGATGATATGTTCCTCCAGTTTGCCTTTCAAGGCACCAGGGATAATCAGCTCTTTCTGACCAATTCGGTGAACCAGAAGGTTGAAAATTTTAAGCCCATATATGACTGGTTCAGGAACACCCTGGTTCTTGTGGCACCGGATTCCCGTTTCGGGCCATTTGAACAGTTTCTCAAGGAAGATCATCCTCTCTACCCAGTCATGAACGACACCCTTGCACAGTTAGATACCGGCATCATACACCTGGGGGGAGAAGAGATACCTTTAGAAAGTCTAAACCTGGAAGAATCAACCAAAATAAAACTTCGAGAAGATATCCCTGAAGGCTCCACCGTACACCTCTATGGACCTGCAGGTGAACGCTTTGTCATAACCAGAAAAGAAGATGAATTCATCGCTAAGAAATTGGTTTCATATCACAGGGGTGTAGATGATAAAGAGATAAAGTTTGAGATGGGGCATGAGTCTGATGGCACACGGCGTGTTATCGATCTTGTGCCTGCATTTCTGGAATTGATGAGGCCTACGTCCTCAAAGATATACATTATTGATGAAATAGATCGCAGTCTGCATACCCTGCTTACCCGTAAGCTTCTTGAACGCTATCTCTCTTCATGTTCGCAGGATACCCGTTCGCAGCTTCTGTTTACCACGCATGATGCGCTCCTTATGGATCAAAAGATCCTCAGGCGCGATGAGATGTGGATTACTGAACGTGATAACCAGGGGAATTCATCGCTGCTTTCGTTGAGCGAGTATAAGGATATCCGGTTTGACAAGGACATAAGAAAGAGTTACCTGCAGGGCCGTCTGGGCGGCATTCCGCGGATCATTCTCTCTGACTCTGCGGCGTGCCGGGAAGAAACAACCGTGCATGCAGGAGAAAAGCACTGATGCCCCGCAGGCGACGACCATTTCGGCGTCCGCTGGGTGAACGCCGATATCGCACACTGTTTGTCATTGCAACAGAAGGTGCCAGGACAGAACCACAGTATTTCGATATATTCAACACAGGTGATATGGTTATTCATGTAGAATGCCTCAGGGGTAGGCATGAGAGTGCACCGTCGCAGGTCCTGAAACGCATGAGAAAATATTTGAAAGAAGAAGGACTCAGAACTGGTGATGAAGCCTGGCTGGTGGTTGATAAAGACCAGTGGAGCGATGTCCAGCTTGACGAGCTTTATCAATGGAGCAAGACGCATGATGACTATGGACTGGCGGTCAGCAATCCGAAATTTGAGTACTGGCTGCTGCTGCACTTTGAAGACGGCAATGATGTATCGAGTTCGCGGGACTGTTCAGATCGGTTATCACGTCATCTTCCCGATTACGACAAAGGACGGCTGGCTGTAGCGAAGTTCATTCCGGGAATCACATCGGCCATTGAACGTGCCCGGCGCAAAGATACCCCGGCATGTGAAGACTGGCCACGAACCTCAGGAACAACCGTCTATAGGCTGGTGGAAAAATTGAACGCAGGGAGAGCCTGAATATGGAGAAGAATACGCTAGCCCTCTCCAGGATGTTTGAACGTGTGCGGATCGTTTTCTGGTATGACGAGAAAAAGGAACTCAAGGATGAGTTTGCCTCAATAGAAATCGATGGTGTGGAAAAAATCGAGATCCACAATAATGAATTCCAAGTCAAGCACCGGATCCTGAGGGAAGAACCCCAGACAAGGTTTCTTCTGTATCATGAAGGCCCACGGCCTGCAGATATCGAAAACTGGCTGCTGGATGTGCTTCTGTCACATGATGAGTTCCGAACCGACCAGGTGTCGAACTGGCTCAGTGAACTCGACCTTGATCTTTCCTTCAAGGATGTCGTGGAAGGGCATATCGCATTCTTCCAGGCAGCAAAACGAAGAGAGTCATTGAAGGCCATGCTCAAGACCGATGACACACCCGGACAAATCCGCACTAAGATGCTGGCTGTATGCGCAGGCAGTGATCCGCGAATAGATGAGATTATGGAGTCGCTGTTGGACGAGCATGCCCAGGGAAGCGATGATGCCTTCAGATTGATTTCCCGATGCAATCTGCATGAATTTTTGTGGACTCAGCTTGAACGAATCTATGGCTATAAATCCGAATCTCCCGGTGTGCAGGACTTTGTTATAACCATTTTCAAACACTGCTATGAGGCAGAACTGGACGGGAAAACCCTGCTGAACAGCGATGCCGTGGTTTTTATCAAACGGTGGAAAGACAGTATTGAGCATCGAGAGTCCTTTGTTGCCCTTTCCGGGAAGACTGCGGATGTACTTGGTATAGAACAAGACCTTCATCAGAGAGGATTCCGCGAACTTACATCGTTAGACCTTTTCAGGCTTATTGAACAGAAGATCATCAGTGATTTGGTTAAGGAAGTCTGCAATAGAACGATCACGGATGTTGAGTGCATGAGCATTATACGTGCCAGAAGGAAAAGCCCGTGGTATGAGGACTTCAAACATCTCTATGAGGCCACTGGCTATGCATCGAACTTTCTTCAGGCGTTTGCAGAATCTGATCTTCATATGGAATCACTAGCCGATGGCATTCAGCGGTACACAGCATCATGGTTCCGCCTGGATCAGCTCTATCGCAAGTTTATGCTGAGTGTTCGGAGATCGGGCCAGATATCCATGATGCAGCAACTGGCCGAGCAGGTGGAGAATATTTATGTTAATAACTATGTATTAAGGGTCAACGATGCAGCACAGGCTTACATCGATACATCTGTCAAGTGGGAAGCCTCGCCACTGTCACTTCAGAAGAACTTCTTTTATTCTTGCGTAGAGAAGTTTTCGCGGAACAAAAAAAAGATATTTGTAGTGATATCAGATGCATTCCGCTATGAAATTGCCGAAGAATTTTTACGTATCATACGCCAGGAGGACCGGTATGAAGCCACCCTGGATTCTCTCCTTTCCATGCTGCCGAGTTATACCCAACTCGGTATGGCCGCCCTCTTGCCCAACCAGGAACTGCGCTATGCAGAAGGGGATTCCGGGACCATACTGGTGGACGGCGAAAGCTCTCAAGGAACCTTGAACCGGTCGAAGATCTTGGCAAAAGCTTTAGGTCAAAGAGCTAAGGCACTGCGCGCTGAAGACTTTCTAGGGATGAACAAAGAAGAGAGCAGGGAACTGATGCGTGAGAATGACGTGGTCTATATCTATCACAACCGGATTGATGCGACAGGAGATAAACGAGACAGTGAGGAAAAGGTTTTCGAAGCAGTGCAGGAGACATTGGATGAGTTGTTAGTTATAGTTAAAAAACTTGCCGCAGCCAATGCCACTAACATGATCCTTACCGCAGACCATGGTTTTCTGTACCAGAGCCGTCCACCTGAGGTGAGTGATTTTACGGAAACAGAACCGAAGGGTGATCATATATACAGCCTGGACCGGCGGTTCGTATTCGGCAGGGGGCTGATCCCGCAAAATAGTCTCCGCCTTTTCAAGGCATCCGAGATAGGTCTTGAGGGAGACATCGAAGTACAGATCCCCAAATCGGTCAATCGCCTGCGGCTGAAAGGTGCCGGGAGCCGATATGTCCATGGGGGTGCCTCCCTGCAGGAGGTTGTTATTCCTGTTGTGCATATCAACAAGAAACGGCAGAGTGATATCGCCCAGGTGGGTGTGGATATTCTGCGCAGTGCGGGTACGACAATTACATCCGGCCAGTTATCGGTAACCTTTTATCAGGTCCAGCCGGTCACGGACAAAGTAAGGCCGAGAAACCTTAGTGCCGGTATATACTCTGCAGACGGCACCTTGATATCCGACTGCCATGAGTTGGTATGTGATATCGCATCAGACAATCCACGCGAACGAGAGATTGCCGTGCGGTTCATTCTAACAAAAGACGCAGATTCATATAACGGTCAGGAGATCGTATTGAGATTGGATGAAAGGCTTGAAGGTACATCCCATTATAAACAGTATAGATCAGCAAGGTACCTCCTGAAGCGCTCATTCACCAGTGATTTTGATTTCTGATGAATGGAGGAAGGTCATGAACGAGCTTGACAAAAAGATAACTGATCATTTCCAGGGTATGGTTGTTCGCAAGGATCTTGTGAAGACTGTCAAAGGAAACGCTATCGTGCCCTCCTATGTTCTGGAGTATCTGCTGGGACAATACTGCGCCACATCGGATGAGGAGAGTATAAAATCAGGTATTGAAACAGTGAAGGAGATCCTGCGTCGCCATTACGTGCATCGCAACGAGGCCGGCCTTGTGAAATCAGTGATCAAGGAAAAAGGCCGGCAAAAGGTGATAGACAAGATAAGCGTAAGCCTTAATGACAAGAACGATGTTTACGAGGCTGCTTTTGCAAATCTCGGCGTTAAAAAGATATTGGTGGATACTGACACGGTTAAACAGAACCAGAGATTGCTGGTAAGTGGGGTCTGGTGCATTTCTGATCTGGAATATGAATATTCGGAAGAGCCGAAATCAAGCCCGTGGATACTCAATTCCTTGAAGGCGATTCAGCTTTCTCAGTTTAATTTTGAGGAGTATGTCGCTAAGAGGAAAAACTTTTCCACTGAAGAATGGATCGATTTACTGATTCAGAGTATTGGATTCAACCCGGATCTGTTTGGAAGGCGAAGCAAGCTGTTGCAGCTGGTCCGGCTTATCCCGTATTGTGAACGCAACTACAACCTGATAGAGTTGGGTCCCAAGGGAACAGGAAAATCACATATCTATTCTGAATTTTCTCCACATGGCATTCTTTTATCCGGTGGTGAGGTTACGGTTCCCAAACTCTTTGTAAACAACAATACCGGGAAGATCGGTCTTGTGGGATACTGGGACGTGGTTGCCTTTGATGAATTTGCCGGAAAGAAAAAACGTTCGGACAAGGCATTGGTTGACATCATGAAAAACTATATGGCCAATAAAACTTTTTCTCGGGGCATTGAAACACTGGGAGCCGAGGCATCAATGGCTTTTGTAGGGAACACGACCCATACCCCGGCATACATGCTCAAGCATACCGATCTGTTCGACGACCTGCCGGAACAATATCACGACTCTGCCTTCTTGGATCGTCTGCATTTCTATATTCCCGGGTGGGAGATCGATATTATCAGAGGTGAGATGTTCTCAGAAGGATATGGCTTTGTTGTCGACTACCTTGCCGAAATACTGCGCTATCTTCGCAACTATGATTTTTCACATATGTATTCTGATTACTTTGAACTAGATAGCGATATCTCCACACGAGACAGGGATGGAATCAATAAGACGTTTTCCGGCATGATGAAAATTCTCTTTCCCCATGGTGAAGCAACCAAAGAAGAAGCGGAGGAATTGTTGAGATTTTCAATGGAAGGCCGCAAACGTGTCAAAGATCAGTTATTGAGGATCGACTCAACGTATTCAAGGGTGAAATTTGCTTACAGAGATAGTGAAAGTAAAAAAGAGATCTTTGTGAAGGCATTGGAGGAAGAGCAGTATCCAAGGTTTTATCCATCTTATCACGATGAAGAATCAACGCGTGAAAGTGAAGAACCTCCAGTTGCTTTAAACATGCCGGGAGAAGAGGAAAGAGAACTCAAGGGAGCACATCTGGTGTTCCAGGAGAACCAGCGCGGGGTAAGCTTTGAGAAAATCCTTGGTCCTTATCTCAAGGATGCGAAAAAGATTTCAATCACTGACCCATACATACGATTGTTTTATCAGGCCAGAAACCTGATGGAACTGATGGAAACCATCATAAAGTTGAAGGATGAAGACGAAGAGGTCGAAGTCCACCTCCTGACAACAGCAGAGGAGCTCAGGGGGGATCAGCAGCTTGGATTTTTAAATAATATCGCAGAATCTTGCTTGACTGCAGGGGTTGTTTTCTCTTGGGATTTCGATGACACAAACACCATCCATGCCAGGAATATTATCACAGATAATGGCTGGAAGATCATAATGGATCGTGGCCTCGATATATTCCAGCATTATGAAATGAATGATGCCTTTGCGATCAATAACAGATTGCAGGAATATAGATCGTGTAAAGCTTTTGAAGTGACTTTTCTGAGGCAGTAAAATGTATTTTATGTAGGAAACCAATATTATTATCTAGGGTTCCTGAATATGATGAAATAAGCGAAAGCTTTTGAACTGATTATTAAAGATTTTAGTAAATATATGTTTTCGATTGAAGAGGTTTTTGATGGCCGGATTTATCCATGATCCACTACATTTTATCAACCTTATTTCTGATAATATTCGAGATCGATATAAGACCAGTTTTACAGTCATTAAGGAGATCATCCAGAATGCAGATGATGCTGGTGCGTCACACGATCAGGATATTACGATCGATTTAGGTATAAGCCCAGGGATTAATGACGCTATACACCCTCTTTTGAAAGGTCCAGGTTTATTTTTTCTTAATAATGGAAAGTTTACTGAAGATGACGCACGGGCAGTACAATCATTTGGTCTCAATCAAAAAGCAATGGTTGAAGCAACAATTGGAAAATTTGGTTTGGGAATGAAGAGCGTTTTTCATTTCTGTGAAGCATTTTTTTATATGGCTCAGAATTACAATTATACCTTTTCAAACATCTTGAATCCCTGGAGTGGCGACCCTGAGTTTCACTCTCTTCATGAGGACTGGAATGAATTCTCCAACCAAGATTTTCATAGGATCAGAGATCACTTAATGGATCCTATTTATCATGACAATAACAAGGTATGGTTTTTACTATGGCTTCCTCTTAGGAAGAAGATTCACCTTAAGGACAATGATAGAGATGTTGGTTCAATCATTGCGGAGTTTCCAGGTGATGATACAGGTAAACTAGATTCACTCTGGCACAAACAAAGTTTTAGGGAAATGGGAAGATACCTTCCTTTATTACAGAAAGTTACAAAGATTCAATACTGGATATATGATACAATCAAAAACAAATTAGTGCCTGACATTTCAATTGTATTAGAATCTCCAACGAATCGTAGGCGATTTCCTGAGAAATCTGAACAGAGCTTTTCAGGTAAGATATTATGTGTAAGTAAAAGTAACCCTGAGCTTAACTTCAGCCTTGAATACACAGGTTCAGAGAAACAAATTCAGTCGAAGACATTGGATAACCTTAAAAAATCTGATTTGTGGCCCATAAGCTATATACGAGATGCGAACGGTGAAAGCATTTATGCCCCTGATAAGACAAAATCCCATTGTTCAGTAGTGTTTTCAAAGTCTGAAGCCAAAGGCACAGGACAACTTGAGATCAACTGGGCTGTTTTTATGCCAATCGATACAGGGCAACAAACAATACCATGTGATGGTAAGATATCATTTTCTCTCATACTCCATGGATACTTTTTTGTAGATGCGGGCCGAGCAGAAGTTAAAGGTATTTTTGAACAGGATGGCATTGAAGATGTGCCTCAACTGAATACAGAAGCTGATTTGAGAAATCAATGGAATAAGAATCTTGCTCAACAAGGGACACTTCGTCTTATCCTTTACAATTTAAATGAGTTTGTAAGTAAGACTTGTATGGAACCAGATGAAGTTTGCAATTTATGCACTGCACTTAAGAAATCAGATATATTCACATCATTTAGTGACTTGATTTGTCAACAAGATCAGTATGTTCTCGAAGTGACAAAAAAGGGACCAAAGTGGTCGATCGTATCATCAGACACATTGCTTTTACCATTGCCTGCACCACCATTATCTGATCCTTCGCGGCCTTGGAAAATCTTTACACGTTTAAGTGAACTTTCAGATCATCCCAGATTCATTGATGAAAAAGCTCCTCACCTTGTTAGTTTATCAAATCGACCAATTTGGTCAGAGGACCATCTTCTTCAGATGCTCAATATAAATATCTCCCATGTTTTCAATGAGGCAACTACCCTTGGTTATTTCTATCTTTTTCTACAAACAATACAATCCCAAAACCTTCTTCAATCAAATTGCATCCAGGAACGTTTAGTAGAGATCTTACAGGAGGCATTAAGAACATCAGGTAAACAACTTTCCAGTAATAGATCTCGATTCCAAGATATCGTGAGATGCGTTTCTCCTACATTTAGATTTCCGGTTGCAAGACCATGGTCGGACGCCGTCATGGGTTTAGTGCAATGTGAAACAGAGGTATTAGTCCTTCCACGAGATCTCGATACTCCTGATAATCCGGGAAAGGCAAATTTGAATCTTAGCGATGCCCTTTGCCTTTTTACTAAAATTGACGAAATGGTCATCAAATTTGAGTCTAACGGCAGTATGGATGACTTAGAGGAGTGCAGGCAACTTTCTGAGCAGATTCTGAGCAATCTTATCCCTGATATAAGACAAGAAGCATTAAACCAGGTTCCTTTAGCAAGAATAATTGACGGTTATGACTGTTCCAGGGCAAAAAGGCTATTGTTGTCTACGGAGGAAATAAAATTATGTAGGGGCAGAGACCTCCTGTTCTTATTCTCTCAAGGGACAAATACCCAGCAAAGAATTGGATTGGGTTCCACAATGCAGAAGGTACTTCATTCTTCTGTCCTAGTTATTACCAACGAAGTGGCAAATCTAGTGTTTGGGCCATCACATGGTTTGTCTGCTTGTGACTCACAGGGATGTCTGATGGCGCTTGGAAAGTCAGCGCTTGAATTTGCCGGCATAGAGCATAGATCTGCGCTCATCCAATGTTTGGCTGGTTCATCGCTGGACGACCCAATTATTAACCGAGGTATGCGATACCTCCTTCATGGTAGACCTGATCAGTTTGAAAACAACCAACCTCTGTGGACTGGAGGCTATCAACAGAGTTCAGCTTGGTCAAAATTATGGCGACAGTTGCCTGATAATAACAAAGATGCTTGGAACATATTGGAACGGTCCTTAATTGAACACATTCCTCAGACAAAATGGCATGGATTGAACATTAGAGAGATCATTCCCCAAGAAATTCTGCAAAGATTTATGGAGGTTGGATTCAGTCATCTCGATATAGCAAAGTTCACACGTCAGGAAAGAGATACCGTACTGATAGCAGCTGAAAACGATAAACATCTATGGCTGTCGATCCCCTTCCATGAAACCATGAAGGGAAATTTTTCGGCAGTATCATGGGATAATGCTTATCTTGAAACGAAATTAATCATACCGGAAGAACTTCTTGATTCAGTAACTATATTCAAACTTAGCGATAACGATCGAATAAGTAGGACTCAAGAAAAATACATTCCTCTCATGGATCATGAGAACTTAATTCGAATATTCCTTCGGACCCCGCATCCTCAGGCTTATTGTCTCGAGATTATGGATGCAATAAGGCATCTGAAAGGTGGACTCAACAAGCACCACATATCAATTATGGGTCCATTAGCTGACACCTGCTGGATGATTGACAATCAAGACAATGCAGTTCGACCTTCCGATGTCTTATATTTAGAGAAAGTCGAGGATGAGGTGTGTCGCCTTGCGGCAGATATAGAAAGAGTTTTTATAGCTCCTAATATGCTCAAAGTTGCAATCCAGCAGCATCCTTCATTTGATTTTGTCAAAAAACAAATATTCGCAAAAGGTGATGATGGATTAAAAAAATTGGGATTACTTATAGGTGAGAGTCAGAAATATGCAATTGGAGATATTAAATTTGCTGATCATAAGCATTTGAGTTCTCTAATAGAAGTTTTCAAGGAAGTTCCATCAGAAATTGATCTGCCTGGTTGGGATGTTCTTGACAAACTTAAATCTGTTTATGGTATCGAAAAATGTGAACAATTCATTTTGCCAGAGATCTGTAAATCAATTCCAAACAATAAAATAACGACCATCCTTACATGGCTGATAAACCGTTCCGGAAGCCAATCTAAGAAAAAGATCAAAGATGCCTATGATGCTTACCTTCATGTTTTTGTAAAAAGCTCAGGGAATCAAGCTCAGCTTGAGAATATCTATGTGTTGAATAAATTGGACCAATGGCGTTGTGCATCTGAACTTTGTGTTGATGGTGAGGGTGTTGCCTGCGAAGATCTTCTTTCTGATAGGCATAAGGTTATTCTTCAATCGATCATCACATCAGTGGACAGTCTTTCAAAATCCATTGACCAAGATACAGATATGTTCGAGTGTGATGTTGATTCTGCAGTGAATCGCACCTCCAAAAACCTCAAGACATTCTTTGCCCCATGGGAAGATGTTGTTGCACCAGAACTCATCAGAGCCTTTTTGAGTCTATTGGGAGATGATAACAAATTGAAGGAATTGGCATCGAGTTATCAGGGAAGCCATTCAGTCGATTGGATCCGTTCACATCTGCCTTGGACCAAAAATTATCAACTTGATCATGATGGCAGGAAGGGTTGGTTTTATGACCTTGATCAGCATGATGCAATAAAGTCGGTCCGATTCATTGTCCAAGTAGAGAAAGGGCAAACAATCCAGGTGATATCTATAACAGGTAGTGTAATCGATGTTCGACTTGACCAAGACTTTGACTCTCTGATCGTGGGAGGAATTTGGTACGAAAAGCCACCAGAGGGGGAAAGTAATTTTTATTTTCCCAAGATCCGATTGAGAAAGATTGAGGCAGGTGCGTATTCTGAAGAAAAGCTCTCATCCTTTTTAAAAAAATCAGCTGAATTCGTGCTCCAGAAATTCTATAGACAAGAAATATATAGTCTTGAATCAATTTGGAGCCAATTGGACAAGGCCGAGCAGTTAGATATTCGAATTGCCCAACAGTTAGTAATGAAACACATTCCATATTATCTTCGTCAACTCGGAGAACATCAAAACGAAAAGCTGATAGCCACCTTAAAAAAATGGAACGATGCCAGATATCACGTTGCAGAATTTTCAGAAGATGAAACGAAACGCCGTCAATATGAAAAGGATGAATTGAACGCACTGGAAGATATACAAAAATTACTGGTTGAAGACAATGATGTTCAACATACTATTTTAGGGGCTGTGAGATCAAAGATTAGTGATTATCAGTATTCACCAGCAAGCGTAATGTTCGAATTGTTTCAGAATGCCGACGATGCAGTTGCTGAATTATTGCAAATTAAGATCCACCCAAATAAGGTTGGACTTGATACTGGTTCAGAATTACATCCAACAGTAAGACAGTTTATTTTACATAAACGGCCCGGTGATATTTGTGTCATGCATTGGGGCCGACCAATAAATTTTATCGGAGGTAGCGGTTTCCCAGGCAGAGAAAAAGGTTACCACCAAGATCTTGAGAAAATGTTGATCCTCTCCTCTTCTGATAAACCAGGAACGGGGGAGGTAACGGGAAAATTTGGTCTTGGCTTCAAAAGCGTTTTTTTGGTCAGCGACAAGCCTAGATTAGTCAGTGGAAGGCTTCAATTCGAAATTCTGAGTGGCATGTACCCCGATAAACTAGATCCCAGCGTTAATTTGAAAGATATTCTTTATGCTGAGAGTGCAAATAACAGTCTATCTGGTACACTGATACAACTTTCATTAGATCAATGCAATTCAAATGACGTCTGTTGCTCTTTCGAGAAGTTGGGTGCCATACTGCCTATTTTCTCAAAACAAATACGGATATTGATAATTGAGAGTGCAGGTAATAGGGAACATTTCGAGTGGGATGCTAGTACTGTTTTAAAGTTCAAAGACGCACATATAGAGTATGGTTTCGTAAATTTTGCAAGAACCTCACTGAAAAATCGAATGGGAGCAATACATTTTCGGTTTTCTGGTGGGGGCGGTCTGTTGTTAGGATTGAAATCGAGTGGCGTGGGTCGTCTTCCCGGAGAGACACCCGCTATATGGGTCATGGCTCCGACTCAGGAAGGTGCTGGAATCGGGTTTGCCGTCAACGGCAATTTCCAAGTTGATGCAGGCAGGACAAGATTATCCAGCAATGTTAAGTCAAATATAGATGAAAGCGAGAGACTTGGAGAGCATTTCGGTAATTCATTATTGATGTTGTTCGATAAGGCAGAAGAAAATTGGGAGGAATTCAAACAACAACTTCGCTTAGAGAAGGATCTGCGATTGTACGATTTTTGGAATTCGCTTTGGGGGGTATTAACAAATTCATTGAGAAAACAATCTGATGGTAAGGTCGCTGAGATAATATCTCATATACTAACAAATAGGAGAGGTCTTGGTCAGCTTGCTAGGTGCCGCAAATCCATACCGAATGGTCTATGGGAGAATGGGTTCCAGGCATTGACTTCAACTGATGAAATAAAATATGTCCTGAAGGGAACACTTTCTGAGGAACAGGTGTTCAATAAATGTTCACTTTGGGATGTTTTCAAAAAGAAAGTAATACCAACAGAATTGATCTCTGAACAAATCTACAAAACATTGGTCCAGGTTTGCCCTGATTTCGGTATGGCAACAGATCAATGGCAGTCACTTTCGTTGAGTACAGCTCTGAGTTGGCTTAATGAATGTGAATACCGTATAACCTATGAGACAGCGTGTATCTGGGGACGCTTAATTACTTCTGATTTTCTCAATAAAATAAAGGCAACTGATTGGGGAAAAAATGAGATCGTAGAAATAAATGACATCTTAAAACGAATCAAGTTTAAGACGAAGTCTGGGAAATGGTGTGATTCAAAGGGGTTGCTTGTTCAGAAACAGTCCAAAGAGGTCAATGTCGATGAACCATTGAGAGCTTCTTTTGCTCCGGATGATAGAGTCCTCGGGGATTGCTATGCAGAGGAATCCATTGAATTCTTCGTTGCCTGTAGAGGAAAACTTGATGCCCCTATTGAAGAAATGGTCGAATGGGTTGTTAGAGCAAAGGATGTTGTTAAACAAAAGGCTGTAGTAAAATATTTTTTAGAAGGAGAGCTTGGAGATGGGCTTTCACTAAAACTGCGTGAACGTGGAATTATTGGTACCTGGTCAGAACAGTTAAGGCCAGAGAGTCCTATCTTTGAGGGCTGGAAGGCCGACGATATTGATGAAGTTCTATTACGCAAACTTTCATCCTTAGAAAAACTTCGTAGACTTGGTGCAGATTATTTTGCAGGTATATCAAAACCCAAAATTGATACTTCAGATGCTCTCGTTAAAATCTATGATTGGTGGCGGATAAATGGGAAAGAGCAATTAAAGAAGTTTGATAGAGAATCTTACAATGATCATGAATTAAACTTAAAAATAAATGAAGAAGGTGAGATCGACCGATCTAGTTGGATGAACCTCTTTCTGTTAGGGGCATTACATACCTTTGGAAGATCTCAGCGAGTTCAGCACAGAGGTTTTATTCAGCTTTGTAAACAAAAGGGATGGTGGAATGTTTTCACAAAACAAAATCCTGAGAACCATGCTGATGAATGGATGAAGGTCCTTGATGAATACATTGATCCACAAATTGATATAAGTGAGTATGAATTATGGATGAACTATTTTCCCACCATATACAAGATCTCTAGGTACCTGGAAGACTATGCTGAAGATTTCTGCTCTATAGACAGGAAGAATACTCTTCCGATTTTGGACAAGATCATGATATCCAGAGCCAATCCAGACAATCAGGGAGGGGGCATCTCTGCACCACCGATCAAGAAAACATTTGGCATTGGTGCCTGCTTTATAGTTAGAGAACTCAAACGAAATGGTATCTTGACAACGCCTGTTTCCACCCCACATTGCTATGTTCCAGTGGTGAGAGTAAGACGTCTGGTTGCATACATGGGATGTAATGAATTGCTAAATGGACAACCAGATGTAGCCCATTCTAAGAGCATCTATGATTTTCTGTCTTTGTATCTTGGTGAGAAAGAAGCAGAGTTTCAGGGATCATACGATATTCCGCTACAGATTATTGCTGAAAAGCCAGAATTGCAGGTCGAGTTCTTTGGGGAAGATCTAACTTATAACAATAACGGCATATTATAAAAAGATTGGATGATCTTAAGGGGTAAATATGGTTGGTATAAAAGAAGTTCAAAATGTACATCATAAAGAATTCGGTAACGGTGAGGTGCAGCTAAACAAGGGCAATACAGCCATTGTTCGCTTCGTACATGGGCTGGAGGAGTGCCGGGTTGAGGATCTTGAGTTGCGCTGGAGCGTAGCAGACGCTATCGATTCTTTGCATTGGGACGATCCCTTGCACGTCATAACACGAGTCCTTGCCGAGGTAATCATATCAGTCAACGAAAGATGGGGTGTTTTTTCACGATCCAAAATACAATTACTGCCACATCAACTATGGGTATGCCATAAAGTATTATCAAAATGGCCAACCCATTATCTTGTGGCTGACGATGTAGGGCTTGGGAAAACAATAGAGGCTGGTCTGATTCTTTGGCCGCTACTCTCAAAAGGTACTGTTCGTCGTTTGTTAGTAGTGTGTCCTTCATCTTTGGTTGATCAGTGGCAATATCGCCTGCGGGAAATGTTTGACATCAGAATGACACGCTATTTACCGGAGGCCGATACCAAGAGATCTGATTTCTGGAATACACAGAATCAAGTCGTAGCATCATTGCAGACCTTGCGGCTGGATCATAATGAACGTCATGAGAGAATCTTGGAAGCAGAACCTTGGGATTTATTAATTGTTGACGAAGCGCATCATCTAAATGCTCATGAAGAAACTGGAGCTACACTTGGATATCGTACGATAGATAAGCTGATTCGTGCGAAGAGGATCAAGTCCAGTATTTTCTTTACCGGAACTCCCCACCGTGGCAAAGACTACGGATTTTTAGCTTTATTACGACTTCTTCGGGATGATTTATTCGATCCATCAAAGTCTACGCATGGCCAATTGTCTAATTTAAGAGAAGTATTTATTCGCAACAACAAACAGAATGTTGTTGATATGCAAGGGAGAAAGATATTCAAACCTGTAAAGGTATCCTCTGAAACGTACTCTTATTCACCAGAAGAATCTCGATTTTATAAACTGCTGACGGATTTTATTATTAGTGGTAAGGCATACGCATCTTCTCTGTCTGCTCGTGAAGGAAAAGCTGTTATGTTGGTGTTGATCGCTATGCAGAAATTAGCTTCAAGCTCTATTGCAGCGATAAGCAAAGCAATCGATGGAAGGTTGGCAAGGATCAAAACTGATAAGGATGAATTAAATAAATCAGAAAAAAGACTCAATGATATTAGAAACATTTTAGCACTATCAACTGATGACTACGACAGGTCTCTCACCGATGAACTACAAGTCCAGGAGGAGCGTATTGCTGATCTCTCAACAAATCTTAAACTGATGGAGAACGAGAGTCCACAATTACAGATTCTTTCTCAGGCAGCTAAGGCTATTCATAAGGAAACTAAGATCGAGAAAATCATAGAGGTAGTTCATAAAAAATATTATGGGAGACAGGTCCTTTTTTTTACCGAGTACAAGGCAACACAGGCTTTATTGATGTCGGCTCTAATAAAGCATTTCGGCGATGGATGCGTTACTTTTATTAATGGGGACAACCGAATAGACGGATTTTGTAGACAAGATGGGAAAGTTCAAAATATCATTGAGGATCGTTATAATGCAGCAGAGAGATTTAATCAGGGTCAGATTCGTTTCCTTGTTTCAACAGAAGCCGCGGGTGAAGGTGTAGACTTGCAGGAAAGATGTTGGTCTCTCATCCATGTCGATCTTCCTTGGAATCCTATGCGTTTGCATCAACGAGTTGGGAGATTGAATCGTTATGGTCAAAAACATTCTGTTGAGGTGGTGTCTTTAAGAAATCCCGATACAGTTGAGGCGAGAATATGGGACAAGTTAAACAACAAAATTGAAAGTATTATGAGGGCAATGGGGAGTGCAATGGATGAACCTGAGGATTTGATGCAACTTGTTCTTGGTATGACTTCACCTTCTTTTTTTAACGATCTTTTCAGCGAAAGTGCGGGATTATCTGAAGAGTCTTTAGCGAACTGGTTTGATGCTAAGGCAAAAACATTCGGAGGGAAAGGAGTTATTGAATCGGTCAAAGAACTTGTTGGCCATAGTGAACAGTTTGATTATCAGGATTTGAAAGAGATTCCAACGAAAGATCTCAAGGACTTACAGCCATTCTTCGAGACCATGTTGCTTTTGAATAAAAGGCGCATAATGAAAAAAGAAGATGGGATTACATTTAAAACACCAGATGAATGGCTTCAGGACTCTGGCGTAAAAAGACGTTATCAGGATTTAGTTTTTAATCGGTCAATTAAAGGCAAAGATGCCTCTGTAAGGGTTTTAGGGGTAGGGCATCGCGCTTTTGACCAGGCACTTAATCAAGCAAAAAATAATGGGGCCTGCTTAACGAAGTTTTATAGAGATGATCGTTATACTGTTTTTTTCAGTGTAAGAGATCGTGTAACAGTACAAAACAGTACTGTAACTCAGATGGTATTTGCTATTCAGGTAGGATTTCAAGGCAAGGAGAGTATATCTATTCTCAAAGACTGGGAGTCTATAGATTTTTTAAACAATCTGCTTCAGGAAAAAAAAGCAGAATTTAATGAGGTAACAGAAGAAACAGGCAAGCTACATAAAGTGTTTAACATCGCACAGAGGGCCTTCGAAGAAAAGCTCCCAGATTTAGATCTACCCTTTGATCTTCCTGAGATATTCCCAATCGCCATGTTTGTTCCTGATCGTGTTTAGTTGTTGGTTGAGTTGTTAATCTCTCTTAGGGTTCAATTCCCCGCAGCTTGCTGCGAGAGGGCGTGAGTGGTAGAGTAGATGAGTGAGCATATATTTTCACAAGAGTCACAATGTATCGGTATTACTCTACCATATAGTATGTCCAGCGAAGTATCGGAAGGTGGTGTTTTCTGAAGAAGTGGACAATGAATTGAAGGAGATTTGTTTAGAGATAGGTAAGCGGTACGAGATACATTTTGTTGAGATAGGGACAGACAAGGATCACGTACATTTTTTAGTACAATCAGTTCCAACATATAGCCCCACGAAGATAGTAAGGACAATCAAGAGTATTACGGCGAGGGAGATATTTCGGAGGGTTCCATCTGTGAAGAAGATACTGTGGGGTGGTGAGTTTTGGCCAGATGGATATTATATTAACACGGTCAGCAGACACGGTAATGAGGATGTAGTTCGCCAGTATGTAGAAGGTCAGGGCAAAAATACAGAATACAAAAAACTTCATAGTGAGCAGTTGCGATTGTTCTAGGCACCAGATACCTCGTAGCTTGCTGCGAGGTAGTTCATTGCATAGAGAACTAAGGTGGCAATGGGGCTGGGATATAAGAAGACAATATGGACGAACTTATGGCGTGTATATTAAAAATGAGAACAAAATACACAGCGTGACATTAAGTTGATATACGACTATAGAATGAACTATGGCAACTGATGAACTTGGTTCTTCCAGAGAAGATCTAATAAATACGACGTCATCAATGCCATTAACGCGTGAACAGCTCTATAAACTTGTCTGGTCCGAACCCATGATCAAGGTGGCTGATCGATATGGCGTTTCATCAAGCTACATGGCCAGAGTATTTACTCTGCTGAATGTACCACGACCAGAGCGCGGTTATTGGGCAAAATTGGCGGTTGGCAAGGCTCCACCAATACCTCCTCTCCCTGATGCCCAACCTGGCGACGAACTAATTTGGTCGAGGGATGGACAACACATTAAAATAACGAGACCGTTGCCTAGCCCACCATCAAATATGAAAAAACGTAGAACAAAGCAAAAAGAAGTTCGAACAGAATCGCATCCATTGACCAAAGGGGTAGGGGAGCTTTTTGAGAAGGGCCGTTTATCCCATGATGTAGGTTACTTGAAGCCATACAAAAGATTGCTGGTTGATCTGATCGTCACCAAAACAAGTCTCGAAACTGCTCTGACATTTGCCAACAATCTGTTTTGGCATCTTGAAGACTATGGTTATCGTGTAATGATTGCCCCTAAAAGTGAGTATTACCACAGAGCAGAAGTCGATGAACACGAAGTGCCAAGGAAGAATCACGTATATAACAATCTCTGGTCTCCTTGGCGCTGTACAGTTGTGTATGTTGGTACTGTTGCAATCGGTCTAACGATAGTGGAGATGTCGGAGGAGGCGGAGGCACGTTACGTCAATGGTGAATTCATTCGAGAGCGTGATAATATCCCGCCCAAACGTGGTCGTTACGAGTATGACCACAGTTGGTCGACAATGATGGATTTCCCAACAGGAAGACTACGATTGCAGGCGTATTCACCATACCCAGGCACAAAATGGGTTAATCAATGGCAAGAAAAAAACAGTGGTGATCTGAACAAGAAAATAAAGAGCATCATCAGAGAACTTAAACAGGCGGCAAAATTAATTCCCGATCTTGTAGCAGAAGCAGAGCGACAAGCTGAGATAGAACGACAGAGACGGGAGGCGCAATTTGAGAAGTGGCTCAGGGAGGATGAGGAGCGCCGGGCTGCCGAGGCTATAAAGGAGAGCAGAGAAGAACTTTTTCAGATTATCGATTGCTGGGCTGAATCAAACCGTATTGAACAGTTTTTTAAGGATGCCGAAATGAAAGCTGCTGTTTTGAGCGAAACAGAAAAAAACAAGATACATGAGAGATTGAAACTCGCTCGAGATTTGTTTGGTAGCGTTGATGCTCTAGATCATTTCAGAGATTGGAGATCACCTGATGAGCGGTGACAATATTTCTAATCTTGTGTGTAAAAGATGTGTAGCCTGCCTGCAAAACAAGGCTGGGCCAATGTGCACGGGGGTTCGATTCCCCCCGCCTCCACCATTAGCCATATTGAATAAATTGCTCCGCTGACGAGGCTGGGCATCAAGGTCAAGAGTGGCTCCCGAACAATTGTAGCTGCATCTAAAATGAATCCAAGTTTAATGAACTGCCGGTATCTGCGAGCATCGCGGAGCATGCTTTACCCTTGATGCAGGCGCTGGTAGTCGGTCCCCTCGTATCCCCTGGCAGTGAAATGCACAACTGGTGCTGGGCCGAGTATAGATACGCACTTTACGAGATGTCGTGTCGGCCGTTGCGTGCATGGCTCAGCTCGCTGTATCGGGCCGGTGATCGACTCTCTGACTGCAAGGATGCTCCGGAGAGCCATCTTGCTGACTGCGAGATCTCTTTGACCTGACCGATACATATTTTTCAAGGACAGGCAACTGTGTTCTGGGAACCGAGCGCACAGAGCTTAACGAACAGGAAATCTGGGAAGCCTGCGTTATGCTCGCCCGGGTGAAAAGCACCTTTCGATCCTTGTATGTTTGATTTAATACAAAAAAGTTGGAATATTATGTGTGCCCCTGTCGTTCTTCTTAGCCATTCGTGCTTGCCAAGTGGACGGTCTTGGTTTATGCTCCGAAACTTGCTAAGAGACGTTTTTGGTTCTGGCGAGATATCAACGAGAGATACGGAGTAGAAAATGAACAAACAGGAAGAAGAATACATCGTTCCCGATAAAGAGGGATTTTTTGGCAGGTACGGTGGTAAGTTTTTGCCGCCTGAATTAGAAAAGCCCATGGCTGAAATCGCCGAGGCCTACAACGCGATCGCAAACGACGCCACTTTTATTGCCGAGTTGCGCTATATACGCACACATTTTCAGGGCAGGCCGACGCCGGTCTATCATGCACGGACATTGTCCCTGAAGAACCGCGGCGCACAGATCTATCTGAAACGTGAGGATCTGAACCATACCGGTGCCCACAAACTGAACCATTGCATGGGCGAGGTCCTCCTTGCAAAATATATGGGAAAAAAGCGTGTTATCGCGGAAACCGGCGCAGGACAGCACGGCGTGGCGTTGGCTACGGCTGCTGCCTATTTCGGCCTTGAATGTGAAATACACATGGGCGAGGTGGATATCGTCAAACAGGCGCCGAACGTCAGCCGCATGAAGCTTCTGGGGGCGAAAGTGGTCCCTGTAACACAGGGTCTGAGAACGCTGAAGGAAGCCGTTGATTCGGCCTTTGAAGCCTATCTTGCCGACTATGAAAACTCTATATACTGCATCGGTTCCGTTGTCGGGCCCCATCCGTTCCCGCTCATGGTGCGTGATTTTCAGCGCATCGTCGGGATCGAGGCACGCGAACAGTTTCATGAAATGACAGGTAATCTTCCCGACGTTGTATGTGCATGTGTCGGTGGTGGTTCCAACGCCATGGGGATCTTCGCCCCCTTCCTGCAGGACCCCTGCGCTCTGATCGGTGTGGAGCCGTTGGGCCGGGGAGAAGAGATAGGCGAACATGCCGCGACTATGACCTACGGACACGAAGGGATTATTCACGGATTCAGGTGTTATCTGCTTCAGAATGAAGACGGTTCGCCCGCCCCGGTATACTCATGCGCCAGCGGGCTTGACTACCCTGGGGTAGGGCCCGAACACTGCTTCTTGAAGGATGCCGGCCGGGTTGAGTATGTTGCCTGTTCGGATGACGAATGCCGGGATGCGTTTTTCAAGCTCTCCCGCCTGGAAGGTATCATCCCTGCGATAGAGAGTGCCCATGCCGTTGCATACGCATTGGTAAAGGCCCGCGAGATGAAGACCGGGACGATCCTCGTGAACCTGAGCGGTCGTGGGGACAAGGACCTGGACTACGTACTCGAGCACTGGGGTACCGGCGGAGCGGATGAACTTTAAGAACATGCAGCATCTTCTTTTTTTAGGTAAAACATATAAAGACATCATCTATAAGAATGCAGACACGAGGTGAATACCTCGTGTCTGCTTGAATGATCCTTGGGATTCTGAAAGCTTAACATTCCTTACCCAAATCTAAAACACTTCTTGGTTTCTTGGGTTTATGATAAGACTGCCTGCTCTAAATCTTTTATGCGTTGCCCTCTGTCCGCTGTCATGTGAGCTGTAATCAAGTTACATAAAGCAGAATAGGCATCGGCCCTTCACCAAAATGGTAAGGGCCGATGCCTTGTATTCTATTACATGTTCCCTGCAGATACACCGAAGATGGAAAGGACCAGCGTCATGAGCACTATCTGGATCACAAAACCGATGCAGCAGACACCTACTGCCCGCAAGGTGCTTTGATAATCAAGGGCCTGTCTGACAGCGATGACCATTGCGACAAGCATCCATATCATGGCGACCAGGTTTACCATACCGGCAAGTCCGGGGATAATGCCGATGAATCTGATCAGTCCGGGAGAGCTTGAAAAACCGATCGTCCGCAGCAGTTCGCCGACATCGGACTTTGTCTGCGGCTCGGGCAGTAATTTTGTCCCGATGATATAGGTCAGCCATGCCCAGATGACCCATCCCAGGAGGGCTGTGACGGTCCCGATCAGGACGCCGGTAATGCCTATATGCGATATCGTACTCAACCCCGCTGCAATACTGGAAAGGAAAACGATTGTAAGGGCCTGGCCCATTGCCGTCTTGTCCGCCTCTACCTCCTCATAGACGGATACGTCGAGTTTTGCAGCGCGAATGATACGTTCGGTAAAGTTTGTCATGATAACCCCCTTTTCATCGGTTATATAAAACTACACAAGACTATGAACAAATGTAACGTGAAAACTACTGGTTGTCAAACACGACCGGAAGACAGAAGTGTTTTTTATAGTTGCACAGGCATGGTCGATATGTTGTATACCCTCACTTGGTCTGTATGGCCATTAACAGAGGCGTGATGGAGGCACCATGATTATTGTAGACAAACCTTATATATCTGATCTTTTCAGGCAGACAATAACAAAGAACAGGTTTCCCGTTGTTAAGACCGGTGTTGCCAGGGAGCTCGGTTTTTATGACAAGCCGTATTTTCTTGAAGAAGACCAGGCGATAGGGCTTGCGCGATCCTCGAAAGATATTCGAATATATACCACTTCGGAAAACTCGATTGGCTGGATAGCGCGCAATCTATGGTTTACAGACCTGCCGGGGAAGATAGACCTGTTCAAGAACAAGGTGCGGTTCAGGGACCTGATAGCGCCCATGTATCCGGATTTCTATTACAGAGAGGTCAAGTTTGACCGCCTCGATGACCTGAGTATGGAAGACATACCCGTGCCTTTTATCATCAAGCCTGCTGTCGGGTTTTTCAGCATGGCCGTGTACAAGGTCGACAGCATTCAACAATGGGGCAGCGTCAAAGAATCCATAAAACAGGAGGTAAAGCTCGTTAAGGGGCTGTATCCTTCAGAGGTGATGAACACATCCTCGCTCATTATCGAACAGTGCATAGAAGGCGATGAATTTGCCGTTGATGCCTACTATGATGCCGCAGGAGAGCCTGTCATCCTGAATATATACAACCATATCTTCTCGAGCGCATCAGATGTGAGCGACCGGGTCTACATATCGTCAAAAGAGATCGTCCAGGATAATATTCAGCATTTTACTGCCTTCCTTGAAGAGATCGGTAACCTCTCCGGGGTAAGGAATTTTCCCGTACATGTGGAATTGCGGAGTGGGTCCGGCGGAACGATCCTTCCTGTCGAGATAAATCCGATGAGGTTCGGCGGGTGGTGCACAACCGCGGACCTGACCTGTCTTTCCTACGGCATCAATTCGTACGAGTATTATTTCGAGCAAAGGCGTCCGGACTGGCAGTCCGTGTTGAAGGACAAGAAGGACAAACTCTACGCGATCATCGTTCTGGACAACTCTACAGGCGTCAGCGGGGAAGAGATCAAGGCCTTCGACTATGAAAGACTGCTGTCTGAATTCGACAATCCGCTGGACCTGAGGAAAACAGACTACAGGAGCTACCCGGTCTTCGGCTTTCTGTTTACCGAAACCCGGAAAGAGCGTTTTTCAGAGATAGAGTCGATCCTGAGATCGGATTTGAGGAAGTATATTATATAAACCTGTCTGCCGTATAGTATATTAAAGATCAGCCGGTCCTGTCGAGCCATTTGCCGAGAAGGCCTCTACGGTCTTGTCCCGTATTTTAGTTCAGTTGAACAGGATTTGGCAGAACTCACCCTCGTTAAGGTGCAGGGCGGCCTCGGCTTATGATATGACGTTATAAATCTCCGGTATTCATGCCGCACATGTCAAACTGAAGGTGGCGCATGCCTTGATCCTGGCGGCAAATACGCCTAAAAGGGGGCTGGGTTGGAGGATGCATCGTTTATATGTTTCATAATAAAGGGCGCAGCCACGGTTATGATCGGTGGTGACGGTCTATGTTATGATCCCGGGTTCATGATGCGGCCCATGAACAAGACAGTGCCTGAGGGGATATCCCTGATCAGGAATATAAAGGGTCTGTTGACGGTCAGTGACTGGGTAGCCGCACTGGTCAGTGCTACAACAACCCCTGTGGCTGCTGCTGCCTCGGTGCCTTTTTCGTCCACCTTGACATATGCCTTGTGGATAACGTCATCAATAAAGAGTTTTTGGCTGCCGCTGATGCCGGAAAGGTCTGCATCCGTGGTAAAGGCAACAGGCATGCCCATGGCAGACAGGATCTGCTTCAGGCTGGTCGATTCACCCTTGTATTCAAAACGGGGCATTTTCAGTGTGAGCCGTGCCGGGAACAGATAGTCCGTTATCGTCTCCAGGGTGCCGGTCTCCAGTGATTGTTCGACGGATTCAAACCGGCCCTCGTCAGGCAGGATAATGATCATGGACAGCTCGTTTCCGACATAGGGTAGTTCTATCGCCTGGTAATGGGTCTGCCTGGTGTAGGCGAACTCGTCTTGTACATACATCATGTCGCTCATTACATGAGTCCTGTCCAAGAGATAAAACGGCTCTTTGACGGTATTGTCTTCGTCGAACCGTCTGGCCCATGCGGCATTGAAATAGACGACATTTACAAGGACAAGCCTTGTGGCGGAATCCAGTGAACCCTCGGCCAGGAGGTCCTGAATCTTGCTGTTTGTCTCGGTCTCTACCCATTCATTGATCGTTTTGAGTGATGTTTCGGTATTCTTTGCAAAATCGAGGAGGAACATGCCTGCCCCATAGTTAAGTGCCAATGTGTCCAGAAAATCGGGAACAAAGGTGTATCCATCCTGACCCCAGGTGGAGTTCGCGATTGTCAGCCGGAGTCCCTCATGGTTCTGGTCCACCTGTCCCCTTTCGGAGAGTGCGAGGTCCAGGGCATTGAATGCAGGGTGAAGGCGTTCCCGGCTAAGGTTAAAATGGAGACATTGCGCTATCTGTGACTCTGTCTCGCCCCTGGCGCCTGCATAGGTCATGGCAAGGGCCAGCGATATGCTGTACGGACAAAAGAAGAGGTTCGAGCTGTCGGACGCGCTCACGCTCAGGGCATGATATAACTTGAAGGCGAATATGGTGTTGCTCTCAACAAGGGTCTCCATATCGTTATGACCCGTATCAGGTTCTAGTATGCGGGCCTTCAAAGACCGGCTTATATGGTATTGGGTGGATTCAGGGGTGAATTCTACGCTGTCTTTATGATTGCAGGAACAGAGAAGGATTGACGCAAAAACAAGGACGACAAGTGTTTTTGTCTTATAGGAGTTCATTATGCATTCTCCTTTTAATCTTTAAAATAAATATAATATCTTCAATGCAAAAAAAAAGAGGGTAGGGCGACCCCGATGGTCGCCCTGAGGGTGAGGGAAAATCTTGTTTATAACAACGGTTTTATATAATATTTGTTTTCGGTCATAATTTGCTTACCTTTACATATATTCATCTTGTTACGGCACAACATCGAGATTGATGTATTCTGTGGTCTCTGTTATCGAATAGGCCTTGGCGCTATATACATTATTCGATGTTATTCCATAGATATAGTCGTTGATAAATACTCCCCTGGTCCAGCCTGACTTCTCCATACTTATCCTGCCAAGCATAGAGAGTCCGTAATATGTATCCAGCCGATAGACATAAAGACCGTTAAAGGTGTTTGTGCCGGGATACCTTATATCGGTATTGTCGCCATCTCTTTCATAGAGTTCTACGGGGATGGCCAGGAGGCCTCTGTCATGATTGTAGCAGAAGGCCTTGTGATCCCCAAGGGCTTCGGAGTTTGTTCCTCGATCGCCTATGAGTTCTTCATGTGTGTGGATCGGATCGGTCAGGTCGCTTATATCAAAGATAGATATCTGTATCCCCTGATACCATGGTATGCCTTCCTGTACGATTACGGACTTGCCTATGGTGATGATGTGGTCTTTATCCATCGGGTGGATATAGTCACAATATCCGGGTGCCATTAGATGGCCGGCTGTCTTCGGGCTTAAAGGATCGCTTAAATCGAGTATTATGAGTGGCTCGGTCTCGTCAGAGGTGGAGATGAAGCCCCTGTCTTCGACAAAACGGCAAGAATAGATGGTTTCGTCGGGGGCGATAACTTCCAGCCTTCCTGTGATGTCTAGTGACGAGCCTGACTGGCTCATGCTGAACACATGGTTGCATGTATCGGTGAATGTAGCTATCCTGAGGATATCCTCGTATTCACTCAGAGAGAACTGATCGAGTATCCTGCCGGGAACATAACCCTTGCCTTTGAAGACAGCCCTTTCTCCTGTTATGTCAAATTTGTAGATCATTGTAGCCACAGCAGATTCATGGCCGTTTACAAGTACCTGTGTGCTTATGTCCCATGACATGGACGTTACGTACATTGCATCTTTCGATGCATAGATAAGGTGAGAATCCGTTATAATGCCTGTGCTCTGTAGTTCTATGGCAGTGTCTTTAAGGTCTATCGAGCTTATGGTGACGATGCTCCCGCCATTAGGCTCCAGGGGTAAGTAAAAGTCCTGCGGTTTTACCAGGAGACCCCTTTCGATAAGATTGCCGTCTGAGTTGATGATATCGTAAGTTGGTGTAAGGTCATCGATGGTCATGCCGATGAGCCTGTTTGCGTTTTCGTCGGTTATCTCTTCACGGTCTTCAAGGGTGCTGTCATAATATCCGTTAAGCTCGGGCAGGCAGGGCAGGAACTGCTGGATGACGTGGAGCCTTCCTTGCGTCAGCCTGGAAGATACGAGCGTGCCGTCAGTAACAAACTCCCTGATATGGACAGGGTTGGCCGGATCTGTTGTGTCTATGAGTGCAATGCCGGTTCTGGCGTCTTGGGATATCCATGTCGGTAGGCCCGGATTTATTTCATCACCGTCCCAGTAAGTCCAAGAGCTGTCAGCGGGACAGTACAGGATTACGAGGATATTATTGTATAGATATAGCGAGTCCACAAGGCCGTCTACTTTTACGGCGCTTATGATATCCATGTCGTATTGGGCAGTGGTGTCGACCACTGAGACCTTGCCGGAGCCTGCTATGTAGAGGTGTCTGCCGTCTGTAACCGCCTTGTCGGATTCGTCCACACCGGGTTCCTGTATATTTGTAGTGGTATAACCGGTCTGGGTGTTCTGATTCGGGATCGTGGTGCCTGTTCCGTTCTGTTCGCCGGGCTGCAGGTCGGATGCATACTGTCCTGTGATAAAGGCAACGACCTGAGGCCCGTTTTCCGCCTTTAAGATCGGATTGCCGATCTCGCTTCCGCCCGTGCATCCGCAGATCATAAATATAATATATATAAGCACAATGCCCCTTAGATATAATGCGGCACGATGCAGGTATCTTCTCATTTGCCTGCCTCCTCTTTGACTTCAGCGGCCAAGGGGAATAACTGGAAATTGACCTGTACGACCTGATCAATTTCCTCTGTATTACATGCAATATCAAGTAATTCTTTCCTGAATGCAGCGATTCTTTTCTTGAGGTCCGGGATCATGGATCTGTTGATGCTCAATGTCAGGGCCGTAATATCTCTCTGGTCCGCCCTGTGCCTCTCGATGGATTCGCCGGCGAGTTTGAGCATCTCTCTGTGATAGTTTGCAATGATCATGGACTGAACCTCAGGGCCTGTGGTCACTGCCTTGTCCTTCTGGGCCCATCTGCCGGTATCGTCTTTGTATATAAGGTCGAGTTCCTGAAGGAAATCAAGGGCCTTTTGGGCCTCTTTAGGGGTTATCGGCGGGTCGCACATGCCAGCTATCTGTTCAGCGGTATAAACATGATCTCCGAACAGGATAAGCTCACGGATAACAAGATAGTACCATTTCGAGAAATAGTTGTAGCTAGCCTTTTCCAGTCTGCGGGCCTGCGTATCAACCTTACCGGACATCATTTTTTTATAATAATAATTCCTCTCCTCATGGTTCGATGCCTGGTTCATGAATACGAGATCCTCGAAAAACTCCCTTTCTTTTTTCGTCAGACCAAAACCCTTTGCTACCTTTGCGACACTATCGTTTGTGAGATTCCTCTGTTCGGAGATCACCAGCTTTAAAAAATTGGGCGATGCAAAACCTGCCTTGCGGGAAAAGAACCGGTAGGAGAAATGTTCGTTCACAACCTTCATGTGATTGAACATGTCGTTAAGGAACGCGCGGTAGTCAAGATAATCATATACCGACGGTGCCTTCACCCCTTGCTTCCCCCTCTAAACTTGATTCATGACGTCGATTAATAAAAACCGGTCATAATTTTCATTAATATAAATACGTATTGTGCAGGCCATTGGCAAGCGATAAAAACAGTTATATATAAAAAAATGTATTCAATTGTATACAAAAAATGATAATATAAAAGGGTAATAAGCAATAAAATAAGTATGTTGCAAGCTGATAATGGAAACAGACGATTTATTATGTTATAGAAATCGAATACAGTAATAAAATATGGGAGGACATGTTCATGCCGATTTATATGGATTACAATGCAACCACCCCGATCGACCCTGAGGTCAGAGATGCAATGCGACCATTTCTCGATGAGGAATTCGGGAATCCCTCTAGCACCCACTTCTACGGCATCATGCCCAGAAAGGCCCTTGTTGAGGCAAGGGAGATGGTCTCGTCATTTTTGAGGTGCAAAACCGAAGAGATCATCTTTACAGGCGGTGGAACCGAGTCGAATAACCATGCCATAAAGGGGGCTGCATATGCCCTCAAAGCTAGGGGCAATCATATAATAACCTCTGCCATAGAGCATCCCGCAGTGCTCGAGGTATGCTCTTACCTGGAACTATGGGGTTTTGATGTGACGTATCTTCCGGTCGACAGCGACGGGATCGTAGATTTAAAGGCTCTCAAGGCTGCCCTAAGAGACGAGACCGTGCTGATAACTATCATGCACGCCAATAATGAGACCGGTTCGATCCAGACTATAGAAGAGATATCCGCGATAGCACGTGACAGGGGTGTCCTCATGCATACGGATGCGGCCCAGTCGGCAGGCAAGATCCCGGTGCATGTAGATGATCTGGGTGTGGATCTGCTGAGTCTGGCCGGGCACAAGGTCTATGCGCCCAAGGGCATAGGGGTGCTTTATGTAAGGAAAGGAACAGATCTTGAAAAGATGATACACGGTGCATCTCAGGAAGCCGGTATGAGGGCCGGTACGGAAAATATACCTTATATAGCAGGCCTCGGCAAGGCATGTGAGATCGCAGGGCATTATCTGAAAGAAAACAGGGCACACATGCTGTCGCTTCGGGACAGCCTCTTTGATAAACTCAAGACCTCTATAGATGGTATGAAGCTCAATGGAAATCTCGGGAAATGCCTGCCCAATACCCTGAGCATATCTTTCAAGGGTATCGATGCAAACACGATGCTGAAAGAGATCGGGCTGGATGTCGCAGCATCGGCCGGTGCTGCATGCCATAGCGGATCTGTCGAGATGTCCCATGTCCTAAGGGCTATGGGGATTCCTCCCGAGCGGGGGCTGGGTACGATACGGCTCAGCGTGGGAAGGATGTCGAACAGGCAAGAGATAGACCGTGCGGCCGATGTCATTATCAGGGCTATCAATCCAAACCGCTGAAGAACCCCTTGATAATCTCTGTTACCGCATGAGGCTTCTCCATGGGGATGAGGTGGCCTGCGCCCCTGATGAGCCTGTAGGTCCCCCGGCTAAACATAGAAGAGGCCTTTTCAAGGTCTATGATCTGTCTGTTTTCGCTCTCGGAGCCTTCCAGGACCAGAACCGGGCAGTTCACCTCGGGTATGAGAGGCCAGGGGTCATAGGTCATGCCGCCCATGAAAAGGGATGCCTCCTTCCTGGGTGAACATGTCAGCTGGAGACCGCCTGTGTCTGTGGGTTTCATACCATAACGGATATATAGATCAATCATCTCGTCATCCCATCTACTGAAGAGGCTTTTCGACTTCAGATATTGTGAAGCCTCTTTGCTGTCTTCCCAGGAATCCCTCCTCTTTATCGACCTGGATGCAAGAGGGTGTTGTTCCACGGTGATCTGCATCTTATAAAAGTCCTGCGGGAGGAATATCGGCTCTATGAGGATCATGCCCTTCGGGTCTATGCCGAACATCGCCGCAGCCAAGGTCAGGACCGTAGCTCCCATGGAATGGCCGATCAGGCAGGGCCTCTTTATGCCGAGGCCCTTGCAGAATTCGGCGAAGTCCCGGGCGATTATGAGCCAGTCCAGCCCGCCCTCTTCAGGTTCTGTATGCCTGTGGTCACAGAAATAGGGGGCGATAACCCTCCGGGAAGGACCCATCTCACGGGCGATCGGGTGCCATAGCCAGGGCAGGAAGCCCGTTGCATGCAGGAATATCAGCGTGTCTTTATCCCCGTTATATTCAAGATAAGACAGGTCTACATCGCCTATTGACTGAACCGATGCGCGCGGCATCTTATGGTCCGGCATTTATACCCCCTACTCGGTCTTATCCGACTCTTCCGGTTCCTTAGTGATCTTGTCTATCTGCTTGTCGATGGACTCTACCGTATATTTGCCGAGGGTGAACACATAGTCGTTCTGAGAACTCGTTGCAGTGTAGTCCTCATCCGTCTTGGGATATATAAACAGGCTGTATTCCTCAATGCCTCCGGCAATAATAGTGGTGACAGGTCCGTTCATCTCATCCCTGGCCTTGTCATCGATGAATTTATCGCATTTCAGGGAGCATATCTTGTTCAACAGGGCATCGACAGCGGATTTTACTGCCTCTTTGCCGCTTTCGTCCTTCCATACGGGTGCCTTCTCGTCTTCATCCCCCTGTTTTTGTCCCAGGCTGAGGGTTGTTTCCTTGCCGTCGGTGTTGATTGTAAGCCTTGTAATATCCTTGGTGCTGAATGAGAGTACATTCTTGTCACGTATCTCATCGATCTCTACCTCAAAGGTGTTCCTGAAATTGCCCTGTGCCTGATAGACACGATCATCACCGTCTAGGGCTATGAACGTGTGTTTGTAAGTCGGTGAGGTCTTGCCTATGGATAGACTCCTCTTGGGTGTATCCCCGATAAAGGCCTTGACGAGTATGCGTTTTTTATCCGTAAGGTCATACCTTTCATATGTCTTTGACTCTGAAACCAGATCCGTAACATAGATTTGACCCAGTACCTTTGCCATTTCCGATGCCTTGTCTGAATCAGCCGGATAATCTCCGGGTGTGATATACCATGTATTGTCTTTTTGAGTCAGTGCAACAGACTTTCCAAGCCCGTCTATCTCGATCTTTGTGATATCCTTTGTATCGATCTCTTCAAGCCTGGGAAGTTCGTAATGAACCTGGTCATCGCGGTTTATATAAAGGTATGCGACCAATGCCGCTATCACAAGGACAAGAACGATATATTCCTTTTTTATCTTCATAGTCGCCCCCTATTTTTGAAATATCATGGTAATCTGTTTTCTTCTTACATGCCTGCGAAGCAGTGCAACAAGACCGAAGATAATGACTACGGCAGGCAGCCCGATGATGTTTGCCGTCTTGATAACGGCCTTAGTCCTCGCGTCTGTTTTGTCAAGGGGATTAAAGGTCTGTACCTTACTCCTCATCCTTGCCGTGTCTTCCCTGTCGTTGAGTACATCGAGGATATTCATCACGAACATGGAGTTAGGGCTCTGTCCCTGGGCATCTAGCAGGTTGTTCCTGAGCATCTCTGAAGATGCGATCAGGAATATCTTTGCCGGTTTTGATTTTTCTATGATCGTTCCTGTGCCCTTGATCTCGGATATGGGCTTTTCCTGTTTCTCTTTATCATCATCGTCTTTTTCAACTACCTTTTCAGGTATGTCCTTGCCCGCAAAATAGCTCGGGAAACTGCCTTTTAGGATGTAGGCAAGGGGCATGCTGGCCATCTCGGTATCGTCGGAAGGGCCTTTCATCATCATAGGATTGAAATCGATCCTGCCGCGCATCTCCCATGATCTGTCCGATGTGGAAAAGAGCCTGAGTGCCTCTATCCCTGCTTTGTTTGTAACGGTTTCGTCCAGCTCAAGGGGGGATATCTTGAGTGTTACCAGGCTCTTGATATTCTGCATGAACTCGATGTCCTGGTTTATCGAACCCCTTTCTATGATGGGGGCGTAATACAGGTTTTTCTGGCCCCCCCCGAACTGTTTCGGGAGCCTCTGTTTGTAGGAGCTCTCGTCCATGGCATAGGATCTCTTTATGCGTATGCCGTAGTGTTCGAGGAGCTTCTCGATCCCGGTGTTCAGGGGGATATACTGCGGCTGCTGGCCGTACGGTGAATTGTATTGTTGTTGAGGCATGACCTCCTCGAATGCATCGATGAAGAGCGCCAGGTTGGTCCCGTTCATTAATGCCTGATCGATCTTGAATAATTCATAGTCGCTGAACTGTTGTGTGGGCCGGGCAATGACAAGGCAGCCGAGGCCTTTCGGTATCTGCTCGTCCTTTATGGAGACATCCTTGAATGAGTATGTCTGCGATGCCAGGGTGCTGAATGTATTTATCGAATCCTGCTGTTGCTGCTGCTGGGCCATGGGAGAACCGCCGTAGAGATCAGGGGTGCCGTGATCTGCGAGGTAGCCGATATCCTCGTTGATGCCTATAAGGGACTCTACGTTGTCCGTTATGATCTCATCGAGCTTGTCCATGTCGGCAAGTTCATACTGGGTTCCGAACAGAGGAAGGCGAAATACATTGAGTATTGGGATGACCTTTGTCCTGGATTCGTATTCCATGACCAGGCCTATTATGCCTTTGCCGGCCTTGACCTTTCCCTCTGCGATATCAGGCCAGTTAAGGAGCATGAGCTTGTATTTATTTGCAAGGGCCTCCATCTCCTCATCGCCAGCAGGATCTGTATATGAATATTCAAGCTTTCCGTACATCTTTGAGTTGACAGAATCTACCACGTCTTTCACCTTGTCCGGCAGGGTAGCAAGATCGTTGAGCCTCATATACGGGGCGACAGGTTTTAGTGAAGACGAAAAATAGAATTTTAGCGATATCTTTTCCTTGAGCCTGAGCAGTGCGCTGATCTTGTTGTTGAGCTTCTGTATGGCGGTGGTGAGTTTGTATTCAAGTCCGTCTGTCGATGATATCGTGGGTATCCTCTCCACCATGTCCCCGTGTATGAGGACAAGACCCATATACGCGTTTTTGAACTTTACCTCGTCCTCTTCAAAGACCTGGATCTGTACCGGGTTTATGCCGTAGTCGGCTGCCATCTTACGGTTTTTCTGTGCGTCATCTCCGCCGGATTCGTCATCCATGCTAACGTTATAGAACCGATAATTGAAATAACTGTTTGCATGCAGGGAATACTCCTTCAGTAGATCACGCAGGTAGCGCTCTATATTGTTATACGGGGCATGGAGATCCTTGGTGAAGAATACGTTTATGGTCAGAGGCTCGGAGAGGGTCGACACAACGTGTTTGCTCGCTTCAGACAGGGAATAGACCCCCTGCTTTGTAAGATCCAGCCTGAAAAACAGTGTCGACCCGACAATGTTCAGCAGGACCACGATGACCATATATATGATAAATTTGGTATATTTTGATGTGTTGTTTGCGCTCATATTTACTCTCCTTATCTCTTTTCCTGTATGATGAGATGAGAGCCGTACAGGGCTATGAATATGACACTTGCAAAATACAGGATGTCTCGGGAATCGATAATGCCTTTTGAGATGTTATCGAAATGGAATCCTGCTCCGAGCATGCTGATCACGTTTAGCGCCTCTCTGGGAAAGAAGAAAAGCATCTTGTCTACGAGTGTGAGTGTGAAGCATATGAGTATCCCCACGATAAAGGCTATGATCTGGTTCCTCGTCATGGAGGAGGCAAGGACCCCTACCGCGCTGAAAGCGCTGCCCAGAAGAACGGCTCCGATATAACCGCCTATGACGGGTCCCCAGTCCATCTGGCCTAGAAAGGTCACGGTAACTGGATATGCCAGGGTCGGTACCAGCATTATAGCTACGAAGACGGTCCCTGCCAGGAATTTGCCTAGGATGACGTCATTGAGTGTTACAGGCAGGGTAAGAAGCATCTCATAGGAGCCGATATTATATTCTTCCGAAAACAGCCTCATGGTGACGGCAGGCACAACGAACGAGAAGATGATCGGCAGCAGGTTGAAAAATGTCCTGAGGTTTGCCTGGTCATATACAAAGAAGGTCATAAAGAAGAACCAGCCCGTGATAAGCAGGTATATGCAAATAACTATATACGCTATGGGGGATACGAAATAATCCCTGATTTCCTTATTGAATATATTGATGACCTGTCTCATATCAGTCCTCCCTGGTCAGCTCTCGGAATATGTTTTCCAGTGATTGCGCCTCCTGGTGCATATCCAGCAGTATCCAGTCGGTCTGTTTTATTTGTGTATACAGTGTCTCCCTGAGATCTGTTGTCCCGTTGATCGTAAGCCTGATCCCTGTCTCGTCGGGATTGTTCTGTGCGGTCTGTTCTATCCTCAATACGCCTTCGATATTGCCCAGGGCCTCCCTGACCTCTTCGAAGAGGGCTTTTTTGAGGCTAAGGTTGATGATATTGTCCTCATGCGATCTCTTTTTCAGGTTTTCCGTGCTGCCGTCGGCAACGATTGTTCCCTTGTCGATGATAATGATCCTGTCGCAGGTCGCCTCTGCCTCGCTCAGTATATGTGTGGACAGGATGATGGTCTTTTCCTTTCCTATACTGCGGATAATATCCCGTATCTCCACAATCTGGTTAGGGTCGAGCCCTGAGGTGGGTTCGTCCAGAATCAGGATCTCCGGGTCGTCCATCAATGCATGAGCCAGTCCGACCCTCTGTTTGAGCCCCTTTGAAAGTTCGCCGATCCCCTTGTGCATGATGCCGTTCAGGCCGCATTCTGTCGCAAGCTCTTTGATCCTGGATATGGCGACATCCTTGGTAAGCCCCCTTATCCTGGCTACATAGTTGAGGTAGTCAAATACCAGCATATTGTGGTAGAGAGGCGCTGATTCGGGCAGATAACCCATAAGCCTTTTTATAGGAAGCATATCATCGGTTGTTAAGTGGTCCTTTACCCTGATCGTGCCGGAACTAGGCGGCAGATAACCTGTAAGCATGCGTAATGTCGTGGTCTTGCCCGCCCCGTTGGGACCCAAGAGCCCCATGATCTCACCTTTTTTGATGTCAAGGTCGATCCCTTTCACGGCACAGAAATCACCGTAATACTTTGTGAGTTTTTCGACATGGATCATGTGTCTTCCCCCTTGTCTTTGAGCCGTCATATTTATTTTATAAGTGAAGACCTTTGATTGTGGTCTCCATATTTATCACAGGAGCAATTGATAAAAACAATTTGGTCTTTTTGTCAAGCCCCTTGAGAACATGCTTGATCTTTATCGTGTGAAGATGTTCGTCAATCGAAGGTGATTTTTTCAACGAATATAAATCGTGAATATAGGATGCGTATAAACGCAAGAGATCTCCTTTAGAATATTTTTTATTTGCCGATCCATAAAAAATGGGGGTGTGTAAAAAATTTTTCATCACAAATATCTATCCCATAACGCCTAGAAAGGGGATAAGAAAAACCTTTACCGGCCACGCCAACAAGAAGAATTGTTTCGGATACCTCAAGCCGGTTATTAATGCAGGCCTTAACCTGAAGCCATCAAAATGACAGATTTTAGGCAGGACCTTGAAACAATGAATATCTCAACCTTGTCAAGGAAAAAGAGGAGACATCTGCGCTGACATGCCTGAGCCTGATGGAACACCTGTAGTCAGGCGCAAGTATTGAAACAGACAAGAATATAGTCGGAGGGCATTGGTCATGAAATTTTTTTGTTTAAAGGGAGGCAATAGGTTCTTAGTGTTGTTGATAGTCTTTTTGATGTTCGGCGGGATAAATCCATATGCGGCCATTGCAGAGGTGAAGATCATGATGGGTGGTGCCGAGATTGCAGATTTTTCTACACTTCCTTTATTTGCCACGGACGATGACGGTATAGACGATTTTCTGGATTTTGTGTTCACAGCATCCGCAGCTTTTGGTGGTCAGGAATACATGATAGTAGTTGACACGGATAACGATGGGTTGTGCGAACCTGCTCTCTGGGATCCTGTTGCAAACGAGCAGGTCGGGGACGACCGGACCTGGATGGTTTATCTGGAAAACTGGGAAATTCCGTATGTATGGTGTCAGAATCAGGACAAGGGATTGAGAACTTTGCCTAACGGCACCTATCAGGTCTGGATACTGGAAGACACGGATGATAATGGTCTTGATCCGAATACAGACATTGTCGATAGTACGATTCGCATAACCGTAACCACTAAATATATCACAGGAAACGTCACCGACGGTACCATAGGCATTGAGGGGGTCCGTATAAAAGCCGGAGGCCCTAACGGCCTGGGAGAAGTTTTTACCGATTCAAACGGCGACTATTCAATATGCGGCCTGAGGGCAGGTACATATTACATGAGCCTGGAGAAGGACGGGTATTTCTATGATGCAGGGTCGGGCAACAATGTCGTAATAGGTGTATCGGACGAATACAAGACAAAAGACTTCACCATGACAGAGGCGGTCACAGCAATGCTCAATGTGACACTGCCCGAGCCGTGGAATGAAAATGAAAGCCTCCGGATCAACGCAAATGCGCAAAGGACAAACGGGCCCGGCTTGGCGCATGGAAACGGAGAGATCGCCGACTACGAAGATTCAACCTACATAACCATGAATTTTGAGGGCCTGCCCGTGGATGCGACCTGGAACATAAGCGTAGCCGCAGAAAACTGTTGCCGGGATGAGGTTCAGGAACACCGGTATTTCTATACAGGTTCCCTGTCTGATCTAAATATCTTGGCCGATGACGTATTATCTGTGGAACTTGTAAAGGCGCTATCCATAACGGGCATACTAAATCTGCCGGATGATGTAACAGCAACACATAATATGAATATAAACATTCGGGCACAGGCCGTTGACGACCCGAACTATGAGGTGTGGGGCTGCGGTCATATAGATAAGGGTCAAGAATTTGGGACATTTTTTATAGCTGAGGTGATGAAGAATACAACCTATAACTGTTACATACAGGTGGACGGCTACAAGGCCGCTACTATAGCAGGTGTTGAAGTTTTAGAGGATGATGCGTATGCGGGCGAGATAACCCTGGATGAGGGGCTTGCCATAACGGGTACGCTCACACTGGATTCTGCAGTAAATGAAAATACATATCTAAACATAAATGCGTGGTCGCCATCGGATTTCAACTCTCACGATACACAGGTATTTATAGAAAAGGACCGCTCGATCAAGGATTTTACCATCACCGGCCTTGAAGATCTTGATTATGAACTCTGGTGCTGGATGGAAGGACATGAATTCACGGTGAATGGCAATATGCCCCTGGGAAGCAGGGTTTCGGCAGGATCGACAGATGTCAACCTCGAACTCAATGCATTTTCCGGAAAGATCTCCGGTTCGATAACAGCACCGGATGGTGTAGACATGAACCATGTGATGGTTGCAGTGAGAAGCCTTTGGGGAAAAACCGGGGGGGGCATGATACAGCCGGTCACGGCTGCAGGAGGTAAATACGAGATCTCAGGGTTGTCTTCGGGCGAGTATCTGGTGGTAGTGAACGAGTTCGTAGATCCAGGGGATTCCCCGATGACGGCGTGTACAGTGGCCATGTACGCCGGGGTGGTATTTGTAGAGAATGCCGAGACCACTACCCTGAACATAGAATTGAGTGCGCCACATACCGTAACAGGGACGGTAACGGATACAGAGGGTATCCTGACGGCAGGTACCCCGGGTGATCCGAGTGACGATCCTGTTGTAATGGCTGTTGCACTCCCCATACAGTTTGCCATGATGGGGATGCAGGACGTCGGTTCTATCATGGCGCCCGTAACGAATTCCGACGGTACCTTTGCATTGAAACTGGGCTCAGGCACATATATGATTACACTGTTATCCGAGGATGTGGACTTTGCCAACGATACTATAATAAAGGTGGTAGACGGTGACACGGAAGGTGTCACCCTGGCGATGGCAGACGGATACACCGCCGGCATCACGATAAACCTTGAATCTCCTGTGGTAGCCGATGCAAACAACCCCAAATCTCTTGGGCGCCTTGAACTCTTCAAGGGACAACAGCCGTTGGATGAGCGCCATGAGGTGATGGTAGAACCTATAAATCACTGGGACCCACCTGCCGATATGGACTCCATACTGGTCAGCGACGGCGATACATACGCCACGATCTCACCGGAGCACCTGCTGCCGGGCGAATATACAGCGCGATTCTTTTCACCCAAGTATGTCATGGCAAAGACGAGTTTCACCATATCGGAAACAGACGTGAACACGACCATGAACCTGCAGACAGGTGCAACCATATCCGGAAAGCTCGTGGATGCAGACACAGGGTCAAACCTGCTCAAAGGCAACAATGCCAATGATTTAGTGATCACCTGCGAGGCCGTGCCTCATGTAGAGGGTTCATTCAAATCCACACAGTGGGCAGGCCCGGACGATGAGGTCATAGATGCAAACGGCGTGTTCTACCTGAGGAATCTCCCTGAAGGCACATATCTGCTCAACGTCTCCTTTGAGAGCGACGGTTCCTCCAACCTTAACTATGCCTCGGCATCCATGTACGGCATCACCCTTACAGGGACCAACACCACCGATGTCGGCACCATAAAGATCAAGCAGGGGACAACAATATCAGGCCAGGTAAAAGACGGGCTGGGTAATCCCCTGGCGAACATCCCTGTCGAGGCCGAGCTCATGGACGAAAAATACGGTGACGTATGCATAGAGACAAAGACCGGTCCTGACGGTTTTTATACCATCAAGGGGATAGACCCCGACATACCGTACTATGAGGTGTGCGCCGGCATACGGCCGGATCCCTGGGATTTCATGATGCAGCACTGCGGCTACGGTGAAGAGATGCTGCTCAATGTGGCGCCGGGTTCCACCGATGTAGACTTTGTACTTTCAGAGACCTCTGCATCCCTTTCAGGTACCATCACCATACCTGATGGAAGCGTGTTTTTGCCCCCGTTTGTCGACGATGAGATGAACATGCCCGTGGCGTTCATGATCCTGCAGAGGAAGGGACAGGCCTATAATGATCCCATGGACGGTATAGAGGCTATAAGCAGTTTGTCAGAGACCACGACCACAACCTACGGGATAAACAACCTGGTGACTGCAACATACCGGATGATGGTCGTTGTCAGCGGGTTGTGTACATACGTGAACAACGAGGTCGTGATCGCAGAAGGGGCAAATACCCTCAATATAACACTTTCAGCGGGTGCCTCTGTAAGCGGCGCTGTCACAAAACCTGACGGGACATATCCGACAACCAATGATGTCGAGATGCCGGTCGCCATGGACCCCCTGACGCAGGAGTTGGTGTTCGGGACCTTTACCGCTGATCCGGCCACCGGTGAGGTGAGCGCATATTCTATCCAGGGGCTCAAGGTCGGCGTGGAATATCATGTGGCCCTGGTCTCACCCGATGCAGGCGGGCCCGGCAAGATCTATGTACAGGATATAACGGTGACTGCAGCGGATGTTTCGGACACCCTCACCCTGAACGCGGTCATGGTAGAGGGCGCGCCCACGTTTATGATGCAGTCAAATAAGGATGGGGACGTTATAACCGTAGAGGTGTTTTCGACCTCGCATCTGCGAGATGAGGATGCCTCGAACATGATCAATGTCACGACCGGTGCAGGTGTTGTGTCGAACGAGGTCCTCAGCAGCGATAAGACAATGATTTCGTTCGTATACACCAAAGATCCGGCCGATACCGAACTTGTGTTCACGATATCCGCACACTACGGCGAGGACAATACCCTTGTCCAGCAGACCTATACCCTGGATCTCTTGGTAGACGGTGCAAACCAAGGGCTCGTAAACAGCTTTATGGGAGGTGCTGTAAACATGGGCGGAGGCGATGCGAGCGGCGTATACTTCGAACCGGGCAGCATCAATGACAACGGTGACGACGAGACAGTGGTAAACGAGAGTAAGTCGGATGTGGGTGTGGGCCTTCAGAGCAATTTCAGGTTCGTGCCCAGGTCAAAGATGAAGGGGATCGTATTTACACCCAGGGATGCGACAGACCTGCCGGTCTGGGCTAGAGCCGCCTCGAAGCAGTATGATTTCAGCATAGGCGATGACAGCGTGGCCGCAGGAAAATCCGTGAGTGTAACCATTCAGTATAATGAGGGTTCAAACACTGCCCAGCTCAATGTCCTTCATTACATAGACGGTTCGGGGTGGCAGCTGGAGGAGACAAACAAGACCATAGATACTACTAACCGTACCATCACGGTTGATGTATCGTCACTGTCGCCGTTTGTCGCTGTTACCGGCACCGATGATCCTGCCCCGGACCCTGACCCTGACCCGACCCCTGACCCGGAACCATCGGATACGTCCGATACCAGCAGCTCGATAGATACCTCTACGGATACGACCGATACAACAACCTCAACAACAGACACGACCACGGACACGACAACGGATACAACAACAGACACGACAACAGATACAATAACAGATACGACAACAGACACCACAGACGATGATTCAGGCGGCGGTGGCGGATGTTTTATCGAGACCGCATCAAACATGAATGTGGCACTCGTCATGTCGCTGATAGCCATTTTGTTGGCCCCGGCTATGGTGAGTGCGCGTAAAGACTGATCAAATAAAAGGCCGGGAGGGGTTCGTCATAGCGATCTCCCCCCGGCCTTTTTTATATGCTTTATGTTATCTTATGGGGATCGAGATGGTAAAGCAGCTCCCCTTTTCCCCGTTGCTTTCTACAAGGATAGATCCCTTGTGAAGTTCTACCGCCATCTTACAGAAGGTCAGACCCAGTCCCGTGGTATATCTTCTCCCGTCTTTTTTCTTTTGCAGCTGGACAAATTTCTCAAAGATGGCCTCATGGTATTGTCTCGGGATGCCGGGCCCGTTATCTTTGACAAAGAATGATATGGTGTCGTTGTTGATGAGGATGTATCCGACCTTGATGGTCTCGGAGGCCGGAGAATAGTTTATCGCGTTGATAAGGAGGTTTTGCAGTACGCGGGTGAGTATGCCCTTGTCGCCGCGAAAAAAGATGTCTTCGTCTTCAGGGCAATCCTTTTCTATGGTTATATCTTTCTTTTTTGCAAGGCCGACCAAGAGGGTGACGGATTCATTGAGCAGCTCTTTTGGTTTTATCCGTTCGTAGATAAGGTCCAGGCTGCCTTCCTCCATCCTGGCGATATCCAGGAGGTCTAAGATCATCCTGTAGAGGGTATTACAACTTGACTGGGCCTGTTCTACATATTCGAGGTTTTCTCTGCTGGCCGTGTATGAAAGTATGTCGAGGTTGGCGACCACCTCTGAGATAGGTCCCTTCAGATCATGGATAAGCATGTTGAACATCTCTGTCCTGAGCTTTTCGAGCTTTTTCAGGTGCAGGTTTTTTTTATGGAGGATACGTCGTTTTTGCCTCAATGACTCTGCAAGGCGATTATTTTCGAGTGCGCTGATGACGATTCCGGCGATGTTCACGAGTAGGTTCTGCTCCTGAGGGGTAAAACTGTCGGAATCGATTTTTTCCGTGACGCTCAAGACGCCTATGACCTTGCTGTTGCTCATTATCGGGGCCAGAAAGAATGCATCCTTTTTATAGTAATCGAACCTCTTTTTGAAAGAGGCGTCTGTATAGCCGTTATTAACGTATAAAGGACGCTTGTTTTTGAAGACCCAGGAAGAAGGTGTATTGTCCCCGAGGGGTTGTTTTATGCCGATAAGGTTGGGTTTAATCGAGGCCGCTACCTCCAGGTTTTTGCGGCCCTTCAGGAGCATGAGGGAAGCCTGCTTTGCCTTCATGCCGGATGCTATCTCCTGGAGAATGCCCTGGAGCTTGGACTGAAAGTCCAGATGGGCATTGTTCGATATGTCGGTTATGGCTAGGGTGGTTTGCAGGATTTTTTTATCTATCTGCATAGGTATTCTCCAATCCTTTATAATTCGAAGAAGATATTATAGACACTTTATCAACAGACTCCTTGCCTCTGAGTGGTATGGGTCGATGGACAGGATGGCCCTGATAACCTGCTCGGCCCTAAGGACCTGTCTTTGTTCGATGAGATTTTTTGCGATATGAATCTTGATATCGATATTATTCGGATCGTTTGCAGATGCCTTGAGAAGATATTTTACCGCCTCCTGCGGATCATTGATCTTCTCATACGCGATGCCTATCCTGTATAAGAGGTCGTGACGTTTCGGTACCTGCTCTATAACAAATTTCATAAGATCTATGGCATAATGATATGCCTCGTTTTCCAAGCAGTATCGGGCCAGATCCTCATGAAGGGTAAGGGGGTCATTGGTAAGTGAAAGTGCCTTGTTGAAAACACCCTGCGCCTTTTGAAACATGCCTTTCTTTACGAGTATTTTTCCAAAGTCAATGGCGCGTGATATATGGCGCGGGCTGATGTCCATGGCCTTGTTGAAGAACTCTGCAGCCTTGTTTATCTGATTCCTCTCAAGGTATATCTGTCCAAGGTAATGGAAGGCGAAGACGTCCAGTTTGTTCATCTCCGCGGCATGGATAAACCATTTTTTGGCCTCATTGGTGTTGCCTTTTTTATAGAGGTAATATGCCAGTTCACGTATGGGTCTGGATGAATTTCGATCGGCATAGACCGCCTTTTTCGCCTCTTCGATCGCCCCGTCTATATTGCCCTTGTCTTCCAGGTTCCTTGCATTCTTCAAGTGTGCGATCATCGGGGTGGGGTTGTTTGCCTTTTCTAACACGTAGGATATCTTGTCTGAAAGGGTTTGTATGGTAATGGGCTTCAGTAGGTACGCATCTATATCCGACTCTGCGGCTTCAGCCACGATCTCTTGATTTGCCTCGGCGGTCACCATGATTATGGGCATGTCTCTGAGTGCGCGGTCTTCCCGGATATTGCCGAGCATCTCAACCCCATTCATTACCGGCATGTTCCAGTCGATAATAGCCAGATCAACGGGTTCCTTTCTTAATATGTTCAGGCCGTCCTTTCCATCCTCGGCAAAATGAAAGGCCTTGCCCATTCTCAATACCATAAGCATGCCGCGGATGGATTTGCGCATGCCTTCCGCGTCATCGACAATAAGCACACTCATCGTGGAAGAATCTATCATATGAGAACCCCTGCATCTTGATTGTTTAATATTTATATACTTCGGTATAAATGGATTTTTTGTTAAGCGTGTTCTGATCAAAAAATATATCTAATAATATAATATAAGGTGTTAAATCGTAATGATAAAATTGATTGACTGGATAATACCGTATATGTATGAATGGTTATTCATTATTGCTATGTTGTTCATTTGTGCGAAGAAGCAGCCGCTTTATTGACGAGAAAGAGAGGTAGCAGCCTTTATGAGAAATTATTTGTACAAGCTGATAATAGATGATGTAACATACCTCTGTTATAAAAATTGCCTGAATTTTTTTCCTGATGGATCGCGCATACTGGATGTCGGGATAGGTAACGGTATCATGGTAAAGAATTATCATGATCTGATCAAGTCAAAGGCCTTGCGCATAACAGGTATAGATATAAACAATACCTACCTGAGCCACTGCAGACAGCTTATAAAGGTCTGGGGGCTTGAAGATAATATACAGATCAGGCATGCATCTGTAGAGGAGTACGAGCCGCCGGAAAAAAAGTGTTTTGACTATATTCTCTTCAGTATGAGCTTTATGCTTTTTCCCGACCAGCAGGCCGTGCTAGATCGCGTGAGAGGCTGGCTCAGGCCGGGCGGCAAGGTGGTGTTCTTCCAGACCATGTTCAAGAAGAAATCCTTGATAATGGATTTCATAAAGCCCAGGCTGAAGTATGTAACGAGCATAGATTTCGGTAAGGTCACATATGAGAATGAATTTTTTTCGCTCCTGGACGAGAAGCGCATATCCATATCCGAAGACAGGCTTATAAAAAGGGAGTGGTTCAAAGGTGAATACCGGATGATCGTATCGTCCCCTGAAGGAAATATTTGACAACGGCTATCCAAAAATCTCTGCGGATGGATAAGGGTCGATGCCGGGTTTTTTTGGGGTAGAAGTCTGAATCTCTTTATGGATATCTGCGGATCGACAGAAGCCCGTTGCCGATAATGAACGGAAATATATAGTGTGGTTGCCTATCTGAAATATATTGAGATGTGGCGGTAAGATCAATATGTGTAGGTTCCGTCGCGTAGCCTTATGATATTAATAGCTAAAATATGTTGCTTGTTCCGATGATTCTTTCAGGGGACGGAAGTGCTGTTCCTTTTTTTATGCATTGATATTATTTAATAAAAAATGTTTCCATTTGCTGATTGTTTTGATATACTTGTTAAGTAACATGCACTTCGGCATGTTACACCAGCTACTATTTCAAGGAGGTTGTATGACCGAGGTGAATAGTCTTGATACCCTGGAATTGGCCCTGAACAGTGAAAAAAGAGAAATGGAATTCTTCTTGAAGCACGCCCAGAAGATAAAGAATCCGCTCGGAAAGGCAATGATGCATGACATTGCCGAGAAGGGTAGGGAGAATTATCTGAGATTGAAGAGCCTGTGTGAAATGAGGCCAAACAAGAGGGTGGCAGATAAGACAGCAGGGCGCGATGATAAGTCTGTATATGTTGATCTTGGAGATATGGATTATGAGGAAAAGATCTCCAGGGACATGAATGCAGCCCTGGCCGATTATGATGATTTCAAGATTATCGAGGTGGCTACAAGGCTTGTTGGAAAGGCGGCAAATTTCTTTGCAAGGGTGGGAGAGGCCCATGCAGATCCGAAAGAAAAAGAATTTCTCCTGACGCTTGCTCATGCGGAAAGGGAGAATTTTTTGAATCTCAAGGATATCGAAGAATACCTCAAGGACCCTGTCTCCTGGTTTGCAGAGATGGAACACCATGGTCTTGACGGGGCATAGTACAGATTAGAACAAATCACACCCCTGTGAAGTGGCGACATGTCGGCTGGCATGGGTGTGTATTCTTGTGTTCAATAGAAAAAGGGGTCCTGGTGGCCCCCTTAAATGTGAATATTACCCGGAAGACCGTTTTTTACCGAAAAGACTTGACTTCTACTATTGTGTAATTATATTTTACAAAAAAATATATTCAATAAAACTAATTGAATATTATATAATAGCAGTGGTAGCATGGTTTTTACATAGGGTGCATAAAATACAGGTATATTTCAGCATTACCAGTATTAGCAGAATAAATATGAGAGGAGTACAGCGATGTCAAGTTTGATTGTTGATGAAAGGGACCAGCGGTTTTTACTCTATGAGATCTTGGGAGTTGATAAACTTTGCGAGAGGGAAAAGTATTCGGATTTTTCAGCGGACATGTTTGATATGATCCTTACAGAGGCACAGAAGTTGTCGGAGGATGTGATTTTACCGACGCTGGCCGAGAGTGACAAACAGGGATGCAGGCTTGAAAACGGTCAAGTCCACGTGCCTGATTGTTTCCATCATGCATACAAGCTTTTTTGCGAGGGTGGCTGGCTATGCATGGCACTGGATCCTGAACACGGCGGACAGGGGATTCCGGTCAGTATCCAGACAGCTGTCTTGGAATGGTTCTATTATAATTTCTCCTTTACCGCTTATCCGTACTTGGCTGATGGTACAGCCCATCTTATCGCAGAGTACGGGACCGAGGCTCAGCAAACCAAGTACATGCCGAATCTGGTCACAGGCCAATGGGGTGGATCAATGGCCCTTACAGAGCCTAATGCAGGGAGTGATGTCGGTAATCTAAGTACCAGGGCGGTACGTCAGCCTGACGGGACATATAAGTTAAAGGGTACAAAGATGTTCATCACCGCCGGTGATCAGGACCTTACGGAAAATATCATCCATCCGGTGCTTGCAAGGATAGAGGGAGACCCAGCAGGAACAAAGGGTATATCCATATTCCTTGTTCCCAAATACCTGGTGAACGATGATGGCAGCCTCGGCAGACGTAATGACTATGAGATAGCGAATATCGAGGAAAAGATGGGTATACACGGCAGTGCTACGTGTGTGATGAATTTCGGTGACAACGATGATTGCTATGCGGAACTGCTCGGAGAAGAGAGAGAGGGCATGAAGGTCATGTTCCAGCTTATGAACGAGGCGCGCCTTGCCGTAGGTACTCAGGGTCTTTCCAGCGCTTCGATCGCCTATCTGCACGCCCTTCAATATTCCAAGGATCGCATGCAGGGATCTTCCCTCATGGACTTCAAAAATCCTGAAGCACCAAAGGTTGCGATCATTGAGCATCCGGATGTCAGGAGGATGCTGCTCTGGATGAAATCCAATGTTGAGAGTCTGCGAGCCATGATGCTCTATACAGGGTATTGCTTCGACATGGAAAAGGTTGCCGAGAATGACGAAGAAAGGTCAAAATGGCGCGGGCTTGCAGAGATGCTTACACCTATAGTCAAGGCATATACATCCGATATCGGGTTCAGGGTGACTGAAAACGCCATGCAGGTCTACGGTGGTTACGGATACTGCTGTGATTACCCTGTTGAGCAGTTCTTGCGTGACTGCAAGATCGCATCCATCTACGAAGGTGCCAACGGTATACAGGCCCTTGACCTTGTAGGCAGGAAATTGGGCATGAAAAAGGGCTTGTACTTCATGAGCCTTCTCGGTGAGATGAATACGACAGTATCAACATACAAGGATGTTGAAGGCATGAAGGACCTGGCAGAAGATGTCCAGCTCGCAGTAAACGCATTGGCGGATACAGGGCTGTATTTCTCGACATGTGCCAAGGAAGGAAAGTTCCTTGTACCTATAAACAGTGCATATCCTTTCATGATGATGATGGGCAAGGTTGTAGGGGCATGGTTCCTGTTCTGGGAGGCAGGTGTTAGCCAGACTAAGCTTGATGAACTCATAGCCAAGAATGGCTTTGACAAGGCGAACCTTAATGCAATAGCAAAAGACAATAAGGATGTTGCGTTCTATATGGGTAAGATTGCAAGTGCCAAGTACTTCATAAAGAATGTATTGCCCGAGGTGGATGCTGCTATTAAGGCAATAAAGAGCGAGGATATGTCGATCCTTGAGATACCCCAAGAGGGTTTTAACGTTTAAGAGCAAAGGGAGGGTTTTCCCTCCCTTTTTTTTGCCTTGAATCTTTGGAGGGTGAGCGTATTTGGGAAATGGCCCCAAGAGGTTGTGACATCTTGATCTTCGCAAGAGATGGTGATTCCTCAATCCCTAGCCCAAAGGCGCCAAAGACCTGGACGCATGCAAGAGTATAGTATCGGGATATAAATAGCTGCGGCAGTTATAGTCTATCCTGAGGCATACTTGGGGCTGAACCGTTCAATGATCTTGTACTTCTGAACCTTTCCGCTTGCAGTCATAGGAGCTTTGTCGACAAACTCCCAGTATGCCGGTATCTTATGTCATGCGATCCTGCCCTTGCAGAAATCGATAAGCTCTTGCCTGCTCTCCGGCTTTCAGTATGACTGCCGCCAGTACCTGCTCTCCGTATCTTTTATCCGGGATACCCACAATATAGACATCGCTTATCTTCGGGTGTTTGTGGAGAAATTCCTCTATCTCGCGCGGATACAGGTTTTCGCCGCTGCGTATGATCATCTCTTTCATCCTTCCGATTGTTGATACGCGAGACTCGACCGGATCGTCTCGCCTGGTCATGGTCATAACCGGGGAAGATTCTGTCTGACCGAAGGCTATGACGATCTCCGGACAGTGCATGATGTCTCTCACATCGTTCATGGTCTCCACAGGGCAGGGTGCTCCCGCCATAATCCCGGTCCTTAGCGACGACAGGTCATAATCATTGAAATCGGCATGGCCCAATATGAATATAAACATGGTGGGTACACCGTTTATGGCCGTGCACCTTTTTCTTTTCAACGTATTTAAGCGTCTTTAAGGGATCAAAGCTTTCAACGAGTACCATGGTCGATCCGTGGACAACACAATTGAGCGAGCTCATGACGCAGCCGAAACAATGGAATAGAGGCACATGAATCAACAAAGAGTCTTCTTCGGTCATGCCCATTACATCACCGACCATCCGGGCATTATTGATGATATTATAATGAGTCAGCATAACCCCCTTGGGAAATCCCGTGGTTCATGATGTATACTGCATATTGACCACATCATGAAAGTGGACAGACCCTCCGGCCTGCTCCAGATCGCTGTCGGATATAACGCTGCCCTGTTCGAGCAGATTCCGGAATGTATACATCCCGGGTGTGTCTTTTCTGTGTCCTATATACACGACATTTTTGAGTTGCGGCAGTCTTTGCGAGCAGAGTCCTCCCGGAGAACAGTCATCCAGCTCAGAGAATATGTCACGAAAGGTGTTATAGAAATTGGTGTCTTTGCTCCTCCATTAACACGAGCGTGGTAGAGTCAGACTGTTTGAGTATGTACTCCAGTTCGCTTGATTTGTAGTTTGTATTCACAGTGACCAGGACAGCGCCGATCATTGACAGGCCGAACTGCATATAGATCCATTCGGGGATATTCGTTGTCCACACACAAACATGGTCGCCCTTTTTTACGCCCATAGCCATGAAACCCTTGGCCGTCTGATAGGAGATGTCGAGCAATTGCGAATAATCCATTCTGAGAGAGGTTTCAGAGATCAGAATTGCTCCATGATCTTTGTGTCTTGCCGTTGTTTCCTTCAAGAGGTTGCCTAGTGTTATCTCTTTGAACACTGTCATATGGATTCTCCAGTTTCTAGTATTGGCCATAACAGCCTTTTCGTCGTGTGCAGTAAAATAACATGATGGGGTTTTGATAAAATCTAAGTATTAATTGAAAAATATCATATGGTTAAGCGCCTAGTTAACAATATGATTTTTGTACTGAAAAAAATATGTGTATTCTTGACTGAAGGCAGGGTATATAAAGACCGATAAAGAATATGCTGACAGTTCAGCCCCAAACAGAAAATCAAGTTGTCTGATATCCACTCCGGTCATTCGCAGATGCCTTGTTTTAACGGGTTGGCAACATAGATAAGGGGAGAATAATCCATAGATGTGCGAATCATACCCGTTTAAAAGAAGTCAGGCATCCATGCGCAGATTAAGGCTTCTCAGCTATAATATCCATGTCGGTATCAAGGCCAGCAGATACAGGCATTATATAGTCCACAGTTGGAAGCACATCCTGCCCTTCCCTCAGAGGATTCACAACCTGAACCGGATAGCCGGAGTGATAAAGGATTTCGATTTTGCCGGACTTCTTGAACTCGACAGCGGAAGTCTTCGCAGCGGTTTTATTAATCATTCCGAGTATCTTGCCTCTCAAGCGGGCTTTCCTCATTGGTATGACGCAACTAACCGGAATCTGGGCAAGATAGCCCGGTATAGCATGGGCTTGTTGAGCAGGTATGAATCGATAGGTTCACGAAGATACCCTCTGCCTGGAAAGGTCCCCGGAAGAGGTGCGCTGATGGTATATTTCGGCAATCCGGACGACCCCCTGGTCCTTGTGCTTTCTCATCTTTCCCTGGGATCGAGGGCGCGTATGAGACAGATAGAGTTTATTGCCGGGCTGATCAAGGGATATAACCATGTGATCCTCATGGGTGATCTCAATTGCGGGGTGGACAGTGAAGAGATAGCCCTGCTTCTGGAAATGACCAAGCTGCGTATGCCGTATTATAATCTGTTGACCTATCCGAGCTGGAAACCCAGGACACACATCGACCATATCCTGATCTCACCGAGTATCTCTATAGACAAGGTTCAGATCCTGGATTGTCATTTTTCAGACCATCTGCCGATAGCCATGGATGTGACCTTGCCCGATACCATCTTCGATTTTGACGGGTCATCCCCGGTAGAGTATGGCGCGGCTTGAATCAACCCGGTTTCCTTCACAAATAGGATTCTTTGAGTATTACGGTGGAAATCGTAAATGATCTGTGATACAGATGGCTACCCGGCAAATTCTGTTTCATTTGGAAAATGCCGTATATTTGAGTTATAAGATTGATAGTGGAAAGGAGAAACAATGGCTTCAAAGGGTATAAAGGAAAGAATAGGGCAGAAGGCTTATTGGGATAATAAGTTGAACCAGCGGTTGTCTTTTTTGGCCGATAATGGACTGGAGTCGGTTAAGATTGATAAGGACCCTATAATCAAAAAGATACGAGCTAAGATAAGAGATGCAGCCGGCAGGATCAGGACGATCGAGGCAAATCAGAAGAAAGTCGAGGATATGGCAAGGATAAAACAGGAAAAGCTCGCCGCACCTCCCGAGGAAAAGAAAAAGAAGGCAGCCAAAGAGTTAGTAGAAGAACCAAAGGCCAAGAAGAAAAAGAAGAAGGAAGCAAAGGCCCCGGCTGAAGATAAACAGAAAAAGCAGGCAAAGCCTGCAGCCGCGGCAGAGGATAAGAAGGAAGAAAAACCCGCAACCCCGGCTGAAGATAAGAAAAAGGCAAAGCCGGAGGCGCAAAAGGCTGAAGAGGTAAAAAATCCTGCCGAGAAGGCAGAGGAAAAGGCCAAGGAAGATCAGCCTGAAAAGACTGAGGCTTGATAGGTCATAGTCAAGGATCTCGGGAACTATTAAGGATTAAAAAAGAGGGGGTTGATAAGATGCAGGTGGATCCGGCATGTATGCCTTCCCCCTCTTTTATCTTGACCTTCAACGGCATCAATGAATCCGCAGGATATTTTTACGGATAATGTGATCATTTATTATTAACCCCTCGAATATATACATTGGCGGTCATGGCTTGAAACCATAGAACAATCGCCTGTGGGGGTGAACCTGCATGTTTCCATCTGTTATCAGAGAGATTCGGGCCTCATGCTGAATTCGCACCCGCAATAATTCTGTCTGTAAAGATTCAACGCCCTGCTGAGTTGGATACTCCTTGAAAAACCGTCCTTTTTTTTGAAGTCCATAGGTTCAAAGCCGGGAAACTTTTCACCTATGCGGAATATAACCTTTGACGGCTTGTGCCTGCTTACCGTTAGTGTCGTGGTAAAGGATGGAATGCCTAGACGTCTAGAGCAGGTAGATGTCTTTTTAAGATTGTACTCGAAACACCTCTCGCAGCGCAGCCCCTTCTCGGGTTCGTTTTCAAACCCCTTTACAAAATCGAGCCAGGATTCGTGCTCATAGGTGTCTTCAATAAGTTCCAGCGCAGAGGCCTCTGCAAGGGTGCGGGCATGAAAAAGGCGTCTTTTATACTCGTCCTCGGGATATATGTTTGAATTGCTGAAATACAAGATCACCTTGTAACCATCCGAGCACAGTCTTCGGACAGGCACGGTCCCGCACGGGCCGCAACAGGTATGCAGAAGGATCTCCTTGTTATCCATACGGTTAACGATACATTATATGTGCATAATTTTGCAACAGGGTGATAGGTATCTTTTTCCCGACGATATTTAACGTATTCCCGTCTTCTTCTCAGGGCCGATCTGCTGTGAAAAGAGTATGTCGACTATGTTTCTTGTATACTGTTCGTCCGTGATACCGTCGGTTGCCTCCTGCGGGAATGTGACTATGGATTTGAAGTGGGAGGCTATCTCTGAAAACAGTTCTATCCTGGCGGCAGGTTCCAGTTCACTGCGTCTTAAGATGGCCTGAAGCGCTATGTCCGCCTCGTGCAGAGATGTCCGCTGGCGCAGTCTGGCACACAGGTGGGGATAGTTCCTCAAGGAATTGTATTTATCCTGCCTGATCTGTTCCAGATCGGGTTCTTGAATCTTCGGGTGCCTGATAACTATGGTATTTGCTGCTAGATCACCCAGGCGTTGATTTTTACGGGTTATCACCGACGAGATTCCGCCTACCATGTAATAGGCAGGCAGGCTATCAATGAATCTGAGGAGGTTGCGGATAACGATCTGGCTGAAGTGAAGGTTCAATCCCTGCTCATCCATGACCCTCAGGTGCATGATGTGTTTACCTAATGTCTTACCCTTATAATACCACTCTAGGCATATGCCGTAGCCTATGGAGACTATGAAGTACATGGCAATATAGACCCCGGTTGCGATGTCCCGGCTGATAAGCATGAAAAGACCGAGGATAATAAAAGATACCTTCATTATCACCATGATGCATGCAAGATCGATTATCCATGCGAGGAACCTCGAGACAGGGCCTGCCGGCAGCAGGGAAAAAACGATCCCCTCAGGCGTATTGATCTCGATGGTGTTCAACCTATCCACGGTTTATCTCCGAGCGTGATCTGCCGGACATGTAAAAAAACAGGATCAGGATAACCAATTCAGCCATGCCCAGGGCGATCTTTGCGCTGTATGGTATGACGGGTTCGTGGTACTGAGATAGGAACGACTCTACAAAACCCGCCCATACCAGCATTATTGCGAGCCCGAACATCAAGGTCGCGAGGTCTCCGGCTATCTTTCGCATCCGCATTCGAAAGCTCATCTTGGTCCCCCATCCGATCAGCGCACCGGCAAGCACAAACCCTGCCTGGCCTGCAAGAAGGATCGCGGGTATCTCTACAGAGCCGTGAGGTAGAAGCCAGCCTACGAGAAACTTGGCTTGACCCGCCAGGCAGTAGTCCATGGAGATGGCCCCGAGTATGACGCCGTTATAGAATAGCGTGATTATGGTGCCTATGCCCCATGTAAGACCCATGGCAAAGACAAAGATGGATACCCTTATATTATGGGTCATGAGATATGCTGAAAAGCGGCTTTTTGTCCCTTTCATACGGTCGGATTCCGGGGATATGCCCTCTTCATACTCTACCCGTTGATTCGGGTCGCCCTTGAGATGAGAAAAACCTATGATGATATCCTTGGCTTCATCATCAATGCAGATGGCCATGGCGCCGAAAGACATGCCGAGGATGGTAATGGCCAGAGAGATCCAGAATGCCTTTATGTGCCGCCGGAACGTCTGCGGGAAGGTCTTAAAGAACCATTTTGTAAATGAAAAGCCGTAATTCTTATTCCTTATCTCATGTGTCTCGGAATAGGCACGACCCACGAGCGATTCCAGGTAGCCCTTTATATCGGCTTCTGAGGAAAATCCGCTCACCTTTGCGAGATCCGCGCTCGCGCGCTGGTAGAGGTAGTGAAAGCGCTTTATCTCATGGATGTCCATCCTTTCAAGGGTCTGCTTTTCTATCTTTTCTATGATCTCTTCGAGTTCGGACCAGTATGCCTTTTCTTCGGATATGAATTTGTACAGGTCGATAATCATAGGACCTGCCTTTGCTTGACATTGATATACCGGGAGACCATATCAACGCACATCTTTTCTGCTTCAAGCAGGTTGAATTGAACACCGTGGCGGTAAAGCACGCGTTCCAGTTCTTGTAGATCGTGCCAGAGTATATGATTGCCGAGTTCGCTCCCTATGTCTTCTATCGATCGGACGGATGTATTCGTAAAAAGCGGGCGGGCAGTGTAGGGCCGCGGCATGTTGACCAGTATGAGGTGCTGGCGGCTTATGAGTTCCATGTTATTTATAAAATTTTCGGCAAGGACAGGGTCATCGAGGTTTGTTAGGATGATCAGCAGGGCCCTTCGCCTCAGTTTGAGCCGGACAATCGAGCACAGTTCATTAAAGTCAGGGTTCACCCTCTCGGGCTGCACGTTATACAGCGCATCACGGCAAGAGTTGTAGTGAGCCTTTCCGGATCGTGCCCTGATGAATCTTTGAACCCTGTCGCTGAATGTCATCAAGCCGAACAGGTCCCCCTGTTTTTGCGCTGCAAGGGCCAGTATGAGCGCAGAGGTGATGAATCGTTCTATAACCGGCTCTCCCGGCATGTTTCTATCATCGATAGCACCGGAGTGCGGCTGCATGCGCCTTGCGCTCAGTCTGGATTCATCTATGAGTACATAGACCTCCTGGGTTCGTTCGATCTGGAACACCTTTGTGATCGGGAACCTGCGTTTGGCTGTCGCCTTCCAGTGGATATCTTCGTAACTGTCACCCGGAATATATTCACGCAGCTTTTCAAATTCACGTCCTTTGCCGACCTGACGCTGCGGGTGGGCTCCGAAATTGTATCTGTTCAGAAAAAGCCAGGAGAGGTTTTTCCTTTCACTGTAAAGGTTCGGATATACCCGTATCTCCATGGATGAGGGCCTTTTATCCCTGAACGCCCATAATCCTAATCTGGAACCGGATTCAAGGTGGCATGCATCAACAAAAAATGATCCTCGTGCTGCAGGGGTGCACGGCCAGTTGAGCGATGAGTCAAGGACTGCATCATCAAGGGTTGTCCATATGGTTTCATGAGGGGAATTGAAACCCGGTGGCAAGGCAAGACCTATGCAGAGTCTTTTCTGTTTCATCCCTGTATTTTTAAGCTCCAGCCTGACAAGACCCTCATGATCCTTTGACATATGAACCCTCTCAGGCAGGCTCACATCTATGCCGTCGAGCCCTTTGTATGCAAAGGCCGCGTCAAGCAATACTATTATGGCGAGTATGAGCGATATGATCATGCACGGCAGTATCGCACGATCCAGAACAGCCCCTATGATGCTCATGGGGACAAGCGTAGATGAGACAAACATCAAAAGCCTGGTTGAGGGAACGATCATCTGGGTACAGCCACCCCCTGCAGTATGTTTCTGATGATCTCTTCTACGGTGATGCCCTCGATCTCGAATTCTGGCCTCAGTATTATCCTGTGTTCCAGTACAGATAGGGCCATGGTCTTGATATCGTCGGGGATGACATAGTCCCTGCCGTTCAACACGGCATAGGCCCGTGAGGCCAGGATCAATGACTGTGAAGCGCGAGGGCCTGCACCGATAAGGATGCTTTCGTGTGCACGCGTCTTTCTGACGATATCGATGCAGTATTCAATGAGTTCGGGCTGTATGACAATGCCTTCAAGGCTGTCGTACATGCCGGACAATTCCTCGGGGGATACAATCACCTTTACCGACCCGTTCGATAATGTCGACTCCGGTGAGTCCTTGCCTATCATACGGCTGCCAAGGTTCAACTCCTCGTCCCTGTCAGGATATCCCATGGTTATCTTGAGCATGAATCTGTCTTTCTGTGCCTCGGGCAGAGGGTATGTGCCCTCGTATTCTATGGGATTTTGTGTGGCAAACACCGTGAAGTTGTTCGACAGCTCGTGTGTCTGTCTGTCTATGGTTACCATGCGCTCCTGCATGGCCTGCAGCAGTGCGGACTGGGTCTTTGCCGGGGCCCTGTTTACCTCATCAGCGAGCAGGAATGTCGTAAAGATCGGGCCCTTTACAAGGGTGAATTCATCGTGTTTGAGGTTGAAGATGTTCGTACCGGTAATGTCGGTAGGCATCAGGTCCGGCGTGAATTGTATGCGGTTGAACTCGCAGCCCAGGACATGGCCTAGAGTCCTTACAAGCAAGGTCTTTGCTATGCCCGGAACACCCTCTATCAGTGCGTGATTGCGGGTGATGACGGCGATAAGCGCCTTGTCGATTACATCGTCCTGGCCGATAATGACCTTTTTTACCTCCTGCCTGGCAAGATCAAGAACCTCTTTGAGTCTGTCCGGATTATTATTCATTTGGCCTCCCTGCAAGAATCCTTGTAATGGTCTTGTAACGCTTGACTATTTCAGCTTCACTTTTCTTGGTTTTATCCTGCCTGAGCACGACTGAACGCGCCTCTTTGAGCCTTGATAACGCGTCTTTGTTTGTACGCCCGAAGGCCTTTTCCCACTCATCAAGGCATGTATCTATGATATCCTTTGATGGAATATTTCGCTGTATAAGGTTTATAAGACCTGTTGTGAAATCCTTGCCATTGCTGCTGGCATCTTCGGGCATATCAAAGGCACCGGGTACCAGGCTTGATGAGTTTTTCCATATGAAGAGCACGGCAAGGACCCCCATTGCAAAGACAAACCATATAAGGTCGTATTTGATAATGAGAGAAGCAATGCCAAGTCTTTTGACGATCCCGAAGTGTGTCTCCTCAAAGATCACCTTGTGATTCGGGCCTATAATATATGTAAGCAGCGCGCTGTGACGTTCGTCCTTCATGGCCTCATTGCTCAAGAAGAATGTATCGGTCGATATCAGGATGCTGCCGTCGCCAAAGGGCCTTTCTATGATGACAGGGTTGTCCTTGCATGTATAGAGGCTGTGCCATGCATTATCCGTAATAGTGAAAAATGCAGATGTATTCCATGTGACAATCTCTGAACTCTCAGAGGGACAGGCATAGAAGAAATCATCGTCTCCTGATGATGTATCATGGTCTATATCTACCCCCCATCTTTGGGCAAGAGATACTGTCTTTGGCTCATAAGGGGCTTTATTGATTTCATCACATCCTTCATCGTTTTCTTCTTCACCGGTGTTTTCTTCATCCTTTTCATCTTTTATCTCTTCCATATCTGCCATCTCTTCAATTAATGATATTATATCCTTGTCATGGGATAAGGAGATAAACAGACGGTTGCCCTTTTGTACAAACCCTTCGAGTGATTCAGCGCTTTGTTCGTCCATATTCATAAGTGTATATTCGGATATGCCGAGGAAGAGGGCCGTGGTCCCGCTAAGCCGGTCCAGCCTGTTTATGGGCAGGTAATTGCGGACTGCCTTGATATGATCGAGTTCGTCAAGGGCATCGTACATGACCTTTGTCCCCAACGGATCGGCCCTGAGGGAAGAATACGGCGGATATACGTCCCCTTTGCGGAAGCGGAGGTCGAACAGGTGTATTACCCCGGAAACGAATAATACTGCCAGAGAGGCAAGGATCATATATGCAGTTATTCTAGTCTTTCGCATATGACCTCATCCTTTCCTGGTTGGCCTTGAAGATCTCGATTGTCTGCATGGTTACATCATGCATGCCGTACCAGGAGTTTTCGAATATGAACGTGTTTTCCGAGAATACGCCTATCATATCCGGCGACCCGTGTGCGCGTCTTTTCAGTTCGTGAATATACTCGCGGTCTGACTTGTATGTCGCAACCGTGATAAGGCCTTTTTCGGCCAGGTGGGACAGGCATGAAAGATAAAGCGCGCGCAGGCACAGCCGGTATTGACCCTTTTCCAGCAATTCCCCGGCAATCCTGAGCCAGTCGTGTTCAGGCAGTTCGGTTGCATCGATATCCTCTCTGTCAAGGTTCGGGACTTCAGGCATCCTTTCCGCAATGATCTCATGTGCCCCCTTTTTCCGTTCCTTCCACGTGCGCCAGAGTATAAACCCTGCCAGAAGGGCTACTGTAGCCATGAGAACGATGATAAGTCCTTTTATGAACACGCCCAGATGAGGATTGCTCAGATCAGGCCTGCCCGGCTGCTTCGGCATGAACCTCGACAAAAGCCTATGAAGCCACTTGAAAAATGACGAAAACCAGCCCCTTACTGTTTTGAACCATCCTTTGATTGTTTCAAACCAATCCTTTAACGTGTCGATAATTGCCTGAATAAACAGGGGGCGTGCCTTTTCTTCAAGCACGTCGATGTCTTCGCGGGGCATCCTCCAGGTATACTCGGGCTTGCTGAGGGTGGAGTCTATGGCCTGGTCAAACTCCTCGGCATGTACTGAAGGCTTATAAAGGCCGCCCTTTTCCATAACGGGATTCTTCATTAAGCTGTCATTATGGTTCTCGGCGTACAGGGTAGCTGCAGTGTTTAAGAGAATAAAACCGCATATGCATGCAACGACCATGGCCTTATGCTTCAGGCCCCTGATCTCAAACCTTATGTCATCACCGGTATGCAAAGACCTGCCGTAAAAGCAGCGTAAAACATATGCCGCCTTCATAAGCGGGTCTATGCACAGATATGTTATGCCGCACACTACTGCAAAGAATGTGGTGTTGATTGCATGGTGAGGGCTCATGGAAAAGGAAGACTCGATACCCGTGAGGACCTTTATAATGCCAGGCAGGGTGAGAATGGATATGCCTATGTTTACTGCTATGATCATACATAACGGGCTAAATGGTATAAAGACCAGGATGAATACATACAAGAGATAGACAGGGGCTGCTTCAGGCACGATAGCCTTGATAAAAGGGATAATCACAAAGATGAAAAACGCAGCGGTGATAAGGAGCAGGGGGCTCAAAAGCCATATGAGGATATGGTTCTGATAGGGGAAGACAGATGCCTGGGTGCGGGAGTTTCGCAGTATGCTTTTTATGTGGTTGTCTTTTGCAAGGCCGAAGACCGTGGCATTGTTGAAGAACGCATATGCCCATCCGAAAGGCACTGCTAAAAGAAGCGATATGGGCAGAACCAAAAAAGACCAGGGCTGTATGATGATCTGTGAGGCGCTCATGCGGATAATGCCGATGAACGTAGGTTTGTCGGGCGACCTGCCCGAGCGTCTATCAAGCAGGCGCCCAGCATAGACAGACTGCCAGGATTTCATCCATATGAAAAGCACGCAAAGACCAAGCGAAGAAGATGCCTTGTGGGAATATGCATAGGCGCTGTGAGACATATCGGCCCAGAAATACAGCAGCCCCAGGACAAAGGGCGCGGATCCGATATAGTACGGGACAATGGCATAAGGCGATGCTTTCAGGATCTGTATCGACTCTTCGATGATATCGATCGCACCTTTGCCCTTGTATGAACCTGTCTTTTTGCCGCTCATGGAAACTCTATATACCTGTCGTGTTTTGCTGTACCTTCATGGAACTCGCTTGGAACGCTTAAAAGCATATCCCCGAGATAATTAAACGACATCCAGAGTATGATAATCCCGATCATAACCTGGATAATCCTGTAGATGCCGAGAAAGTGATGCCTCTTAGATATAGGCTGTTTGACGGATTTTTTCAGGCATTGTGCGCAGATGAACCTGCCCTCGTGCTCATTGATGCATTCCCTGCAGAAGAAGCGACCGCAGTCCAGGCATTTGGCGACTGCCTCACGGTTTTCATGATTAAAGCATCTCTTGAGTTCGATCTCATCCATGTTTTTTCCGGGATTACAATCCTTAAGTGGATACTATATCAATCCCCTTGTTGTCTATTATGAACCTGTATATTGCCTTGCGCCCTGAATCTGTTGGTAAGTATAAGCCCGGCAGAACCAAGCAGCAGTGATAACGTCATAGAGATCAGGTTGTAGACAAACATAAACAGTGAATCATAAGGGGAGATGTCCCATATTGCCCTGTACATATTCCATTGGTTCATGAAGGCGGAGGTGTTTTTCATCATGGTTGATATCATAACTATCTGACTCGATACATATGACAGGCATACATAACCGAGGATGCACCATGTTATGGTTTTCAGGGCCTTTGGCATGTCAGTGCTGCTTTGTTTCACAAGTGAGATTATCACGCCTGTAGTAAAAAGCAGGATAATGAATGACTGGATGATATTGATTGTCAGCGTGTGGTGCAATAATTCAAAGCCTGTAAAAAGGCCGTTAATGACCACAAGAATAAAGACAACTAAATGGATCATGCCTTTATATGGACTTGTCTGAACAGTATTAGGGTGTCTTTTCGTATCGTAGCGGGATTCATCTTGGTTTTGATTGGCCACCCGGGACAATTCCTCTTTCATGAGCATATCCCGAGTCAACCTGCCTCCCTGCGCCTTTTCTATTTTTGTTTCGAGTATATTGCATACCTTTGTAGCAATCCTTATACGGTTCAGAGAAGGCAGGACCTCTCTATGCACCTCTGTTAAAAGCGTGCCTGTGCACGTTGGTCCGCGCACGGTGTTGATGAATATGCAAAGGACAAAGAGTGCGGATATGATAAAAAAGATAGATCTGGCGATATCGCCTGAGAAGTATGCGATAAGGGCAAAGACAGCTGCAAAGATAGAGAAGACGATGTTGCGGACAAGCCTTTTTGAGCTCTTCTGTATGATTATGGCCCGGATGTCATTGAAATAAAAGCGTTTGTAGTCTTCTGTAAAGACATTATTGTCTATGCTGAGGATATGGTCCCCGGCCATCCAGAGGGTACACCTGGTTCTGAATACAGCTACCAGGCCTGAATTCCTGAGCCCCTTGCCCGGAAGGCGTTTATAGCTTGCAGCACCAAGATCTTCTAGTCGTTTCATCTATCCGGCCCCTATGATGATGAGTGTGGCCCATCCCAGGATTTGCAGGCCCGAGATCAGTATTGCAAATACTGACCGGGTCCTGGTGTGCCTGACAATGCTCATAGGCGAGTTCCAATGGCGGATGGCCATGTACATGGCCATAGGCGCGGTGATTATGGTCAAGTAAAAGAATATGATTGTGATCACAGGGTATATGGCAAGCCTCAATGCCATGGAATCATACAGTGTCCTGTGGTTTTGCAGGGACGTGAACTTGCCGTTTTCCTTGCCTGCCTTCAGACAGTCTGTGCAGAGATGATGACCATTGAGCTCTACGTCACAGAGCGCGCACAAAAATCGTCCGCAGCCTTCGCAGTGCGTTACGGCCTTTTTGTCGGGGTGAAAAAAACAGCTTGCATCGGAATCGATGATAATGGACTCGCCTGCACTGCCTTGAACTTTTTCCCTTAGATACGCAGGGTATACATCGATCCTTAGAGGGGTATTGCACGACGGACACCTGGTAAACCCGTCCGTATTGAACCAGGCAGCGCTCAGGGTTGCCTGGCATTTCGTGCAGTGTATCGGGCCCGGCATTACTGTTTTTTAACCACACGGGTGTCGCATATGCGGTCGTGAAGGGATCTCTTTTCCGTATCAAATGCTGCCATGATATACCCGATATAGAGTATGATGGCACTGATAAACTCGGCGAATACCCTTCCTGTTGCACGCCCGTAGCTTACCTTGTCGCCGTCGGAGGTAACAACCGTGAGCCCGCACGCCATCTTGCCCGGTGTTGCCGCGTATTTTCCTATGAAGAATATCGAGTAACCGAAATAGACTATAAGCTGTATAATCTGAACAACTATTGCAGCTGTAATGCTCATGGCATCGGGTTGACCGGTCGCTATAATGGTCGAAGAGATCCCTGAGAATACAAAGGAGATTAACATGAGGATAATACCGTCAATCATCTTTGCACCGAAACGTATCCAGAACCCCCCGTATTTCATGGTGCCGGGGATTGCAGCTCCTTCTTTGATCTTCTGGATATAGACGGGTTTGCAGTTTGCGCAGATCAATGTGTTGCCGAAGCTCAGGAGGTCATCCCGGGGGAATATCCCCCCGCATTCCTTGCATATCCCGGTCTTTGCAGCAGGAGGATTGCCGTCCGACGAGGGAGAAGTAGGTGCATACAAAGGCCCACCTATCCCTATATCACCATACGGCATCCATTTTGGCAGATCCTCGTTCCATACAAGGGTCTCAGACAATATGGTGCCTTTGTCTACGAGTTCGTTGAATTGCGCCTCATCCAGCGGTCCTGTACGTTTTCCTCCGTCAGCATAATACCAGGTCATATGCACCTCTCAAAAAGATTATTTATGGATTTTATTAGCGGGCATAATGGATAACCCTAAATCTTTTATATCTATCGTCATCTTGGTGGAAAATTCTTGAGTTGGATGTCAACGCCTGTTTAAGGCTGTAGCAGTTCTATTAAATATCCAATATCACGCGGGTGTCGCATATCCGGTCATGCAATGTCCTTTTTTCGCTGTCAAATGCAGCCATGATGTATCCGATAAAAAGGAGCATGACGCTCAGGATCTCCGCTATGCTCCTCTTGGAAGCCAGTCCATGGTTAACAGCCTCGCCTTGAGATGTGACGATCTTGAGCCCGAATGCCATCTTTCCGGGAGTGGATCCGTATTTGCCTATAAAAAACCATGAAAGTGAGATGTCTATGGAAATAAGTACAACAATGGATACCATGATGTATGCAAGCAGCATATGTCTATCACCGGTTATATCAATAACAGTCTTTATCCCGATCCATAATGCAATCGCTATAGAAAATACGATGAACTCATCGATGAATTTGGCAAAGAGGCGTATCCAGAACCCCCCATATCTTTTTGTTGTCTTTGAATCAGGCGCCTTATTTTCCATCATCTGATCCAGGATCGGTTGGCAATTGGAGCAGATCAGTGAATCTCCCTCATGTGTGACATCATCCTCAGGGAGGATGTTTCCGCATACGCTGCATTTATATATCTTTGGCGGTACATTGACGGTGCTGTCCTTTTTGCCTCTGTCTGTTTCGGAGGGGGGTACATATAGGGGGCCTCCTATTCCAACATCGCCATAGGGCATCCATTGTGGAAGATTTTTATTCCATACAAAGGTCTCCGCATCGATCCTGCCTTTATCAACCAATGCCTCAAGTTCCTTTTCATCGATAGGTCCGAAACTTTTTTCTCCATCTGTATAATACCAATTCATATTAACCTCTCCGGCATGTTTCTGTAATCCACAGGACAATGATATCAGTCCATAATACCTTATCGTCCTACAGGCCCTATCTTCTTAACGGTTGGTCAAAGATTTATAATTAATTATAATAGCATAATTTGATTGATTATCTATGTATAGGGTGTTGATTCTGTTTAGTTAATGAGCTATTATACCGATAAGTGTAGTTATTGATAAAGGGCGAAAATATTAAAGGTAAAGAATATGAAGACCCCTATACTAGCTTACATGTCAGACTCAGAGATTGATAAGTATGTGGATAATATCAATCATGAAAACATGTCTGAGGCGTGTTTACAGATCCGTATGTATTGTGAGCATATCCAGCGGGAAGCAAGAAGTAGATATGATTTAACGCCCGATGCCAGGATCATGATAGAGAACCTGGCGAAATTGAGTAAGGCGATTGCCGACATGGAACTTATTTCTACTCTTGAGATGAATTGTGCGTAACTGATCCGGGGCGATGTATGCCCCCGGTATGTTATTTCCCGCAAGGAACCGCTCCCTAAGGAATATCTTGCGCATACAACCCTGCCGTAATCTTATTGCAATAGATTGGTTTTAATAAAGGGTCCTTGCGCATTCTATATGGAAACAGTGATCGTAAAAAAACATCGTCTTGTAGGGGCACGATGCATCGTGCCCATGAGTTGCTAATCCGGCATACCATAAAGTTTCTATTAGGGATTACCGAGCAGATAATAGAAAACAACGGATATGAAATGTAAAAAAGGCGAGATATGCTGATTGTACCCTTGAACAATAAGATAAGCTGGAAAGATCCGCCCTATATCACCATTGCCATCATCATTATCAACTGTTTTGTGCTGTTTTTCCTGCAGTCAGGCGATACATGGATTGAACGAGAGGCGTATACCTTCTATTTTGATTCCGGCCTCGCAGATATAGAGATGTCAAGCTATGAGGATTATCTGGCGGACAAGTCGGAAGAGGTGAGCCCTTCAAAGAAGAAGAAAAATAAATCCTCGGATGAAGAGATCTATGAGAAATTTTCTCAGATGAATCAAGATGATGATTTCATGAGGAAGCTGGAGCATGAAGAGATTATAACGCCTCAGGATGATATATATCCGGAGTGGAAAGAACTCAGTGGGCAATTCAACACAAAGCTATCTCGAAGTATTTCCGTGCGGTTCGGTTTTAAACCATCGCAGTGGAGAATAACCACTCTGTTTACCTACATGTTTCTGCATGGGGGAATATGGCATCTCATAGGCAACATGATATTTCTGTGGCTTGTAGGGTGTATGCTTGAACTTGCGCTTGGAAGGCCCATGTTCGTGGCCCTGTACATACTTGGTGGGCTGTTTGCGGCAGCCCTGTTCGGCCTGGTAAACCTCGGCAGTACCACAGGGCTTGTCGGGGCATCAGGGGCGATCGCAGGGCTTATGGGCGCTTATACGGTCCTGTACGGGAAGAGGAAGATTAAGGTTTTCTATTCCCTTGGTTTTTATTTCAACTACACCACGGTCCCTGCCATATATGTGCTCCCCCTGTGGATAATCAATGAGTTTGTTCAGCTCTTTTTCTGGGGAGATCAAAGCAATGTCGCTTACATGGCCCATGTAGGAGGGCTTGTAAGCGGGGCTGTTATAGGATTTTTAAATGTAAGATTTTGCCCCCAGGTAGACCATAAGGTGCTTGATTCAGACCCGAAGGATGACATTGCACCCATGATGGAGGAGGCGCTAGGCAGGATAGAAAGGCTCGATATAGATGGGGCAAGGCCAATATTGAACACGGTGCTCGATCTGGAGCCGGATAACCGCGATGCCGTCAGGCACCTGTACAATATCGACAGGCTCAGCCCTGAAAAAGACGAGTTTCATGAAAGCACATTGAGGTATCTTGATCTGCTGATCAAGGATACCAAAGAGCATGAAAGGCTTCATGAGGTATTTACCCGATACATACAGTATGCAAAGACGCCTATGTTTAAGTCAAATACGCTGCTCCATCTCGTGATATATTTCGCTCAGACAGGATACCTTGACGATTCGGAAAAGATCCTGGGTATGCTGATGCTCAAAAAACAGGGATCTCCCAAACTGCCGAGGGGTATATTGCACCTTGCAAAGGCGTTTTACAGAAGGGGTATGAAGGAAAAGGCAAGGCAGTACCTGGACATCATCCGTACTGACTTCCCTGATTCATACGAGTATAAGATGGCCGTAGAGTTGCTGGACAGTATGCCCTAGACGCTACCCGGATATTTTTCGGAGGTATTTTTGAGCATACGGGACGATCTCATGATGCGGGAATGACTTTATCAATCTGTTCAAGACCGTAAGGGATTTTTGTGGGTCATTGAGTTTTTCATTAAAGATGCTTGCAGCGACAAAATATGCCTTCGGCGTCATCGGGTGGTTTGGAAATGATTTGATAAAGCGATTATATGCCCCAAGGGATGCCGAATGGTTGCCTTTCTCATCGAGCATCTTGGCGACCTTGAACAGTGTGTCGGCCTCGGGTTCAAAGGCCTTGTCAAGGGCGGAACACTCCATATAGACCTCGCACAGCTTGTCTTTATCACCCTTTTCAAGGAGGTTTTCCATGTGCAACCTGGCGTGTGCCAGCATATCCGGTGTCTGTTTTGTAATCTTCAGCAGGTTGTAATACCTTTCGGACATATCCGGGTCCATTATCTCTCCGTCGGTTTTTTCCCTGATCAGGTTGACTGCCTCTTCCAGTTTGCCTTCCTTGATAAGAAAATTGATCCGGCCTGCGAGGCCGCCTTCTGCACCGGACGGCGATCCTTTTGTATGTTTTGTTCTTGTATTGTCGTCAAAGTCGACCTCGTAACCGATGAGTTCGTGGTTCTGAAAGATTACGTATCCCATCAGATGGAAGGAGACGATGGTATAATAACACCCTACAATAGAAGATACAAAGGCGAAGACGATTTCGGGGAGTACGGGTCTGGCGAAATAGGCAACTGTACCCGGGGCTCCGATGAGTAGAAAGAGAAAGAAACACATCAATAGATACGAAGGACCGATTCGCAATGCCATACGAACGGATATCATGGGGTTTATGGCCTGAAAGAAACTGTTGCTGGTTGCAAGTACAATGATCATTGCAGGTAGGGCAAACGGGACAAGCAGCATGCAGCCGACAATGATAATAACACCGACTAGTCCCAGGACCAGGACTGAGGCTCCAATGATCAACGGTATGAGGACGAAAAGGAAAACAATGAAGAAATATATGCAGATGAGCTTTATATATGGTGATATATCACCCGAGATGGTTTCCTCATTGATCTCGGGGGGATCCATACGGCCGAGAGCGGTAGAACGCAATATGGAAAAGGAGTATTTTACGAGCACGGAGTAGATGACGAATATGAATATGGCACTGAGTATCCCAGGTGCGGAAAAGAGGGTCATGAGTATGGAAAGGACGAGCATCAGTATGAGGACCCTGGGGGCTAAAGGATAGGCAAAAAAATGCGGCAGTACGTTCCAGAAGGGATCCACGATATTTGAAATGGAAAGCCTGTCGGCAACACCGTTGCATTTCGGGCATAGATACATGGAGTTTTTCTTGTTGTATGAAGTAATGTCGCGTTTCTGGATACATGAGGTGCACAGATATATATCGCATGCTTCGCAGTACCAAAGGGCGGGTTTTGTCGGATGATATGTGCAATAGACCTTCGTGTCAGGCATTGGGCCTCCCGGATCTGTGTTGTATGGTAAAAAACATCTGCTTTGTCCTTGTTTGTTTAATAATATTGTTAATCGGCATTGTTGTTGTGTTTTTTTACTATAAATATAGATCCTGAAATTCTCATTGGGCATGAAAAATGACACAAAATGTGCTAAGACTTTATTGACATAAGGTAACACCTTTTTATTATGTATATAAATCGGTGTTGTTACATATGGCGCTGGATCCAACCAATTTTATAAAGGAGAGGTCATGAACGATAGAGAGAGGTTGAATGCACTCGAAATGGCTTTGCATAACGAGATGGATGAACGGGAGTTCTATCTCAAACATGCACAGAGGACGACCAATCCGGTTGGCAAGGTGATGTTTGCCAGGATAGCCGATGAAGAGCTTGAGCACTATCAGAGGCTCAAGGAATTGTATGCCGCCTGGAAAAAGACCGAGAAATGGCCCGAGACAGTGCCTCTGACCGTAAAAAGGGTAAATATCAAGAGCATAATCAAGGACACCATTAATCAGATAGACGAGGCAGCGCAAAGCAGCGATGATGATCTCAAGGCCATAGAGATCGCCTCTGATTTCGAGGCAAGGGGTTCCGAGGTATATGCAGAGTTGAGGGATGCGGTTGAGGATCCCAAGGAAAAGGCATTTTTCGATCTATTATCGAGGATAGAGCGCGAGCATTACCTTTCTCTAAAGGATGCAGAACAATACTTGAAAGACCCGGAATCATGGTTCGCAGGTAAAGAACGTCACGGGCTTGACGGGGCGTAGTCTTCGCAGACCGGGCATGCATTCTTGGGCCGGTGTTAATCATGCCGGTACAATTCGTACTGAAACGGACGTAGACCCCCGTTCAGTTGTCCCAAGACGATTCATTGACATGAATATGCCGGTATGCTATTAAAATTTTAACATGTTAATGCATGATGACCTCTATAGGATGATTTCAGATATGCATGGCCGGTTACGACACGACTAAGACAACCTAAGACTGCCATTTTTGTATATGTCAGGGTTATAAATATTATACGGACGCGTCATTCTTTTGAGATCGTAAACAACAGATGATGGGAGGTATTCGTGAGGACTATAGCCGTAATTAACCAGAAAGGTGGTTGCGGGAAGACCACTACAACGATCAATCTGGCCGCGTGCCTGGCAGAGAAAAGGAAGAAGGTTCTTATCGTGGATATCGATCCACAGGCTCACGCGACACTGGGCTTGGGGTATAATCCGGGAAATTATCCAAGAAGCGTCTATGATCTTTTTATGGAAAAGGATAGAGGGGCAGTGTCTGTGGATGATGTATTGATCAAGGTTTCTACAAATCTCCATCTGCTTCCGTCGGACCTCATAATGAGCATAATAGAGCCTGTATTGCTGCAGAGGGACAATAGGGAATACTACCTGCGCGATATCCTCGGACCGATATCGGACAGGTATGATTTCATCATCATCGATTGCCCGCCGAATATAGGTGTGCTGACATTCAATGCCCTGTTTGCATGCACCGAGGTGGTAATACCTATAGAGAGCGGCTGGTTTGCCATGCATGGCCTGGCCAAACTGCTCGAGACCATCAATATGGTCAATGTGAACAGGAAGAAGAAGATCATAGCCAATGCTCTGGCAACCATGTATGACCGCAGGGTCAGGATATCTATGGAGACACTTTTCGAGTTGAGGCAATACCTGTTCGGGCATGTATTCAATACGCTTATCAATCAGAACATAAAGCTGAAAGAGGCTGCCGGTCATGGACAGTCGATTGTCTCTTACTGCAAGACATGTACCGGTTATGAGGATTACATGAATCTTGCAAAAGAGGTGATCAAGATGGACAAGGTTCATCTTGATCTGAATGAAAAAGGCCCCGGACTGCTCGAGCCTGTCGTGACAAAAGACGGGGTTATGTTTTCTTTATATGCCCCGGATGCAAGGAGTGTCAGCGTGGTGGCGGATTTTAACGGATGGAGGCCGGGATCTACCCCGATGTTCAATATGGATGGAAACGGCGTATGGAAAAAGGTGGTACCTCTGGAACAGGGTAAATATGAATACAAGTTTCTGGTGGATGGGAAATGGGTTAAAGATCCGCATAATTCCAAAAAGGTTGTCGCTGAGTTTGGAGAGAATTCATATATCGAAGTTGATTAAATATGGAAAAACGACAAAAATTGGGGAGGGGGCTCGAAGAGGTCTCTCATTATTATCTTTCAGGTGTTGATGACAGCACCAATCCTAAACTGAAAGAAGACCAACCCGAAGGTTTGTTGAAAAGAAGCATATCCGTTTATTGTCCCGGCTCAGCCCAGATGAGGGCCTTTTTTCTGACCAATTTTGCCCTGGAACTGATTAGGAACAGGGTGAATGTGCTTATCTGGGACCAGGGTGCAGACCCTGAGTACAGACCGGCATCCACGATGAAGAACCTGATAAGAAAAGATGAGGGTTCAAAAGCTGATATAGTCCGATTATACGGTCTGCCGGAGATACAGATCCTCGGTCATGAAGGCGTTACCTATGGATATATAAAGGAATGTATAGATTCAAATGGCCTCAGTAAACAGGGGTATTGCCTCCTGATCAACACGAGAAACGACCTCGAATCGATCCCTGAAGGCTCGGATGTGCCGACGGACTTTATACTCCTTACAAAGGTGGGTAAGTATCCGCTGCTTCAATGTTATGCATATATCAAGGTCATCTGCAAAAACCATCCTTGCGCCACTATATACATAGTGCTGGACGAGGTGCAGGATCAGGGGCTGGAGATAGATCTGTATTCGCGGTTTGTCCAACATGTCGAAAATAAGTTGTCCGTGGGCCTGAAGACCCTGGGCGGCATAGTGCATGACGAGTATCTCTTCAGGTCCATAAAGGACAATGACCCTCTTATGCTTTTTCCGAATCAGTCCCTGGCAAAAGATTCGATAACCACTATCGGTAAGGAGTTTTTCAGGTTGAATAATAATGGGAATTAAGTGCATATGATTAAAGAATGACGCGATTTCTAAAATCAATAACCATGAACGAGAGTGGAAAGATAACCCATATCTGTGCCCAGTATTTTAAAGAAGAACTCGGGTTCAGGATTATAGAGCATAATCTGGGTAATAACTTTACCGGCAGCATAGATCTCCTGGTAACCGATACCCGGAAGGTCTATCTTGTTACGATAAACACTTCGTCTCTCGCCGATGCACTGTTCAAGGCCTTTATGGGTTATAGATGGTACCTTGAGAACCTGGACTTTTTAAGCAGGATCTATCCCTCTGATGATGTGGTTTTTGATGTCCCGGCTGAACTTATAATCCTGTCAAAGAATTTTCCGCTCGATACGAATACGATGTTGCATAATGTATGCATGGTGCCTGTCCGGTTATATAAATACATGATCTTCGGGTCCGAGGATAACCCCGATATATATATCGAGGCGCTTGATCCCTATTATACCGAAGAGAAGATCAAAAGGCAGGATTTCGACGGTCTGAGAAAAGACCTGAATATCGAACCGGCAGAACTATCCGATGATGAGATAAGGGAATTTTACGCAGTCTTAAGGGTATAGAAAAGTCTTTAATTACAAGGCAATAAGAATATATATATCTTTTTGTAATGTTGTGCCCGTTTTTTTTGATGGTAAGTATTTTTATGTGATCTTCCGATCAGGATGTATACGGAAACCCCGGTTGGCTTGAACAAAAACACAACGACCATCTATTTGGAGGTATCAAAACTCAATGAGATTATCCCGGATGCGTTATATAATCAATGCAGTCCTTGTCTGTATATCCTTCTATGGTTGTGTTTCTAAAAATGTAATATATAATTCAGCGCCTACACTCATTCCCGGTACAAGGTCCGAGATGAACACGGCAGGGTTCTGGATCGGCAATCACCCTGACCCGGACAGAGTGATTGCCCCTAGTCAGGAGATAGACGGGTTAAATAACCTGATAAGAGAGCAGACAGGGACAGTAAAGGATCTGATGGAATATCCGCGGACATATCAAGGTGAATGGCTCGACAATACATTCAAGAACATGCTGAAGTATGTCAATAAGAGAAGATATTTTACTGCTGCAGGGCATATGGCCGATAATGGTTTTTTTGATCCGATCGAGGACAATATGGGCTGCGATCAGATCCCTGACGTGATCGATGTGCGTTTCGGTTTTATTGTGGCGTATTCTCATCAGAGGCTCCTGCCTACCGAGGAGAGCCTGTATACCAGGAGCATGAATATCGAGTTTGACAGGCTCCAGAACAGTGCGCTCGATATCGGTACCCCGCTGACCATCCTTCATGAGACATCAGACGGAAAATGGCTCTATGCGGTTTCACCTCTGAGCGAAGGATGGTTGCTTTCGGGTAATGTGGCCGTATGCACAAGGGATCAGTTTGTCCATTACCTTACATTGCCTGATTTTGTGGTGACCACAAGTGCAAAGGCCGACATATACCTTGATTCGGCATTGAAGACATATTACGGCTTTGCGCGGATGGGGGGTAGATTCCCTCATGACGGGGGAGACGTTAACGGGGCAGTGGAGATCCTTTTGCCCATGCGTATGGCCGACGGCAGGTGCACCTTTGCAGGGGCATATGTGTCCGAGGCTGAAGTCAACAGGGGATACCTCCCATATACCCCGAGGAACATTATTGTCCAGTCGTTCAGGCTTATAAACGCCCCTTACGGCTGGGGAGGTATGTCCGGAGAGCAGGACTGTTCAAGGTTTATTGAAGAGGTGTTTTCCACCGTGGGCATCTATCTGCCAAGAAACTCCAGGAAACAGGCTATGTCAGGCAGGCTTGTCGGGCCAACAAATCCTGATTCAAAAGAAGAGAAGATGCTTGATCTTCTGATAAATGAAACACCGGCCGGGACAAGTATCCTCCAGATAAACGGTCATATCATGCTTTTCCTGGGTGTGATAGACGGGTCCCCCTATGCCATACACGATATGTGGGCATATGCAGTGCCGGGGCATGAGGCCGAGGAGCTCAAGGTGGTGAACCGGGTAGTGGTGACTAACCTGTATCTCGGAAAGGGTACGGATGCCGGGACATTCCTGGAGCGCCTGCTGGCAATCAGGTCTCTGGATAAGCTTGACCGATAATGTGTTTTCTGATATTGAAAAATGATATATGTTTGTATTGATGACATACAATAATGAGCTTTCATTATAGAAGTTTAAATTGTAGAGCATTTTTTTTCATTAAGAGGGGAGATCTGTTTCTATGGGTAGATTCATGGATTCTTTCAGCCGTTATATCATAGCGCATCGTTGGGGCCTGATCTTATTATTATCCGTTGTTACAATACTGCTGGCATACCTTGCTACAGGGTTGAAGATAAATAATGACCACGATACCTGGATGCCGAGGCATGACAGGACGGCCCAGCTCTTGCGAGAGGTGGACAGTGAGTTCTCTTCGAACGTCATGCTGTTTTGCGTGATCGAATTCAAGGAAAAAGGGGTCTTTCACCCCGAATCGCTCGGACTCATCGGTAACATAACAGGCAGACTGGAAGACATGGAAGAACTCTTCAATGTTACGAGCCTGACAAACATCATCGACATCAAAAAGACAGACGGCGGCGTAGAGGTAGGCGAGCTCATATCGGATATACCCAATGACCGGAAAGGTCTGGATGAACTCAAGGATTATGTGCTTTCCAAGGAGATGTACGTGAATTCGATCGTCTCTTCAGACGGCATATATACCGCCTTTATGACGAATATCGAGAGCAGCCGCGACGAGGTGGTAGTGGCCGAGAAGGTATTCGGCTTGTTCGATGAGATGGCTGATGGGCATACATACTATTTTGGTGGTGATCCGGCCGTTCACTATTACATGAACGAGTACATGAACCGGGACATGAGAATGCTGGTGCCTATCATGCTGGTGGTAATGGTGTTCGTCCTCGGGTTCGGGCTAAGGCGGATCACCGGTGTGGCCTTGCCGCTTACCCTGGTCGGGCTTTCTATTATCTGGACATTCGGTGTTATGTCGATATTTTCTTTCCCTATAAACATCCTGAGTCCGGCGGTTGCTGTGCTGTTGATCGCTCTGGGTTCCGACTATGCAGTTCACATATACAATCATTATCTCAAGAGGGGTGAGATCTATCGCTCTACCAGAGAAGTGAGCGTGCCGGTCGTGATGAGTGCCATGACCACCATAGCCGGACTGCTCTCTTTTGCCACAACAAAGATCGAGGTGCTCAAGAATTTCGGGATAGAACTTGCCGTAGGTCTTGGCACTGCATGTATCCTCTCGATTGTCTTCGTGGCTATCGGGATATATCTGTTCAGGATAAGGCCCGGAGAGGGCGGAAAAGATGATGATATAGACGATCATGTGTTCGCAAGGATCATGGTCAGGCTGGGGGGCTGGGTTTATGCACATTCTAGGCTGGTGATAGCTGTTGCATGCATATGTGTCCTGCTCCTGGTTACGGGTATCACCAGGATAAAGACCAATGTGGACTTTATAGGGCAGCTGCCCAAGGACTCACCGCCCAGGAAGGGCTGCAATATACTCATGGATCATTTCAGCGGCATGTATCCGTTCAATATCTATTTTAGAGGTGAGATTGAGGATCCAGCGATAATGTCGCAGATGGCCTACCTTGAGAACTATCTCAGGGGCGAGGAGGCAATCTCTGGTTTTACCTCGATAAACAGCCTGATTGCAGAAGAAAACTGGCTTTTAAACGGTGTATACACCGTTCCGGAGACCAGGCAGGGTGTAGCGAACCTCTGGTTCCTTCTCGAGGGTAACGATATGCTCAAGACCTTTGTCACCGCACAAAGGGACAAGGGACTTGTAAACTCTATAGCGCGCGAGGACTCCACGCAGAATATGAGGGGGATGGCAAAACGCCTGCAGAGATACATGGACAAGAATACCTCTGATGAGATCGTCAGGATTGACCCGCAAAGACTGCCTGACCAGTCAAAAGGGATCTTGGAAGGCCTGATGATTTCGCATGCGGCCCGTCAGCTTACATGGCTGGTCGATTATTACGGCGGCCCGGCCCGTCACGACGAAGAAGACATTGAGTCGAGGTTGTCGGACGCATATGCAGGCATAAAAGACAGGGTGGATATGGGGCCTGTGTGGGAAAATCTCCGGACATATCTAGAGGATGAAACAATAGAGATCCTTTCGCCCGGACTGGTTAATTCCATCATGGCATACGTTAAGGATCAGTGGCATGTCATCTCTCAGGCAGGCTTTATGAGAGAGGCTGAGGCGCTTATAGTAAAGAGCGGGGAGATGGATTCCATCGATGCGCAGACGACCGTAGAAGGCCTTATAAAGAGGTTTGATTTTACATGCAGGATGCAGAAGGTAGAGGCCCTCCGGCATGCAATGCTCGATGCCATGCCCCCTGAAGCGAGAGGAAATAAGGACTTCCGCAAGCGTTCCGACGGAATATTGTGGGAGATGTTTTCTAAAGAGCCCTTCTTCTTTTCAAGCCAGGTCGAATCCGTCCCCGGGATACGCGAGGCCGTCTTCGCCTCTTACCCTGTAGAGATAGACCAGGCAGGTATGCCCCAGACCGTCAGAATAATACACGAACTCCTTATATCAAGCCAGTTCCAGAGCCTTATAATCGCCTCTGTCATAGTGCTGGTCCTGGTATCGTTGACCCAGCGTTCCATCCGCAGGGGCACACTTTCCTTGATTTCGGTACTGGTCCCCATGGAGTTTATCTTGAGCTTTATGGGCTGGAAGGGCATCCCCCTGGACCTTGGGACGGTCCTGAGCGGGGCATTGATCATCGGGCTTGGTATAGACGGTTCCATACATTTCATACACTATCACCACACCCTTCATGCCCTGGGTATACACGGCAGAAAGGCCATCGAGATGACCATGGGGCATGTAGGCAAGGCGGTCCTAACGGCAAATGCCACGACATTCTGCGGGTTTGTCGTTCTCCTTATCTCAAAGACAACCGCGGTAAGGAACTTCTCCCTTGTCAACTCGGTAGCCATCTTTATGGTCACATTATCCGTACTGACCCTTTTGCCCGCCCTTATGACCGTATTCTATAAGGAAAAGAAAGAACAGATAAAGGCCACGGCCGACACCCTGACATTGGTAAAGATGCCCGTGAAAAGGCGTAAGATAATCGCAGCAGGGGTGGTCAACAAAGACGATCAAGGCGCTGTCATGGACGATGGGTACCGCTGACATATCAACCAGCCCCCCGATAAACCGACAAAGGCGCTTGTGGTTGCCTGTCAGCGCATCATATTGTGGTGGTATTCCGAGCCCCTTACGTCCAGGATCTCTCCGAAATATGCCCTGTGATAGTCTTTATCCGGGTAATTCGCGGATATGCCGGGGTCGAGAAAGTTTGAAGGGTCTATGTCCTGCCAATAGATCTTCCGGCACTCCAGGATAAGGTCGGACTCTTCATAACAGGGAGCGGATACATGCATCGACGAGGTGGGGGTGATCCCTGATAGCGCGATTTTGTCACCCTCCCTGCCGGATTTGGTGCCTAATATATCGTATGCCTTGCGGTATCTCCTTGGTAATGTGCACAGAGTAAAGGAGTCGTATTTTTCCATAAATTCAAATGTGTAACGGGTTGGCCTGACAACCACCTGGACAAAGGGTTTTTTCCACATAATCCCGAAGCTGCCCCATCCAATGGTCATGGAATTGAAAGAGCCGGTATTGAAATCTCCACTGGTAAGTATCATCCACTGTTTCTGCCAGAATGTATGAACCTTTAAAGAAAATTCATCAATAGGTATTGTGCGAAGCTTGTTGAGCATATCCTCTCCTCTCTTTATTAACATATCTATATTAATAGAAGAACAGTTGGAATATCAAGATATTTTCCCGGTCATCTTATGTTTGAGGGCCTCGTGCCGGCGTTGCAGTGCCTTGAAATGGAGTTGTGGCTTAACAAATCAGTCTATATATTTAAGATCAGGGCCTGTTGTCTGTCTGGACAACTTATTCGCGAGTCTTATTATTACATCTGTAATACAAAGATACAGGGAGGTCATAACCTATGAAGCCTATCGTGATTTTAGGTGCCGTAGCAGCGGGCATGAGCGCTGCGAGCGCTATAAAAAGGAAACAGGGTGATGTCGATGTCATTGTTTTCGGAAAGGAATCATATATCTCTTATGGGGCCTGAGGTGTTCCGTATTATGTATCTGGTCAGATACAGGATTATGAGGAACTCCTGGCGCTATACCCCGAGGATGCGATCTTTAAGAGAGGCATAGACCTCAGGGTAAGGCATGAGGCCATCTCGATAGATCGTAAGGAAAAGACCGTTAAGGTCAGAAATCTCGAAGACGGGAGCTACTCTGAACAGGGATATGAAAGGCTTGTTATAGCAACAGGTGCAAGGTCTGTAGTCCCTCCGATGGAAGGCACCGATCTTCAAGGAGTCTTTACGCTGAAGGAGTTTCAGGACGGTATATCCATAAAAGGCTTTGTCGAAAACAGCAGACCGAAAAAAGGTGTGATTATCGGCGGAGGATATATCGGTGTGGAGATGGCCGAATCATTCAGGCATGCAGGCATGGAGGTGACCGTTGTTGAAGCGCTTCCCCGGATTATGGCGATCATGGATGAGGACCTAGGGGGTATTGTAGCTGACGAACTGGTCAGGAATAAGGTGAATGTAATAACAGGTAAAAAGGTGGTTGCTCTAAAAGGCGGTTCTGATGTCCAGGGCGTGACCCTTGAAGATGGTACCTCGATCGATGCGGATTGCGTGCTCTTAAGCATCGGGGTTGCACCAAACAGTAATATTGCCGAAGAGGCGGGCCTGACTCTGGGACGGAGAAAGGCCATACTTGTAGACCGCTATCTGCGTACCTCCGACCCCGGGATTTATGCGGCAGGAGACTGTGCAACGGTATATCACAGGCTTTTGTGTGATAACGTATATATCCCTCTCGGGCTTACTGCAAACCGTCAGGGTAAGATGTGCGGAGAAAACATCATCAGGGACATAAGCAATAACACCCTTATCCCGTTTCCAGGTGTCATAGGCACTGCGGTTACAAAGGTCTTCGGCCTCGAGGTGGCAAAGACAGGGATAGGTCAGGCAGAGATCGAGCAGAACCTGCTCAGGCATATATCTTCAGCAAAGATCAAGGCAAAGACCCTGCCCGGATATTTCCCGGGATCCTCCGAAATGTGGGTAAAGATCTTTTTCGAGGAGCATACAGGGTTGATAAAAGGCGGTCAGATAGTAGGCGGCCCGGGTTCAGGTCTTCGTATCAATACGATCGTTGCCGCTATAAGCTCCTCCATGCGTCTGGACGAGCTCTACGCCCTTGATGCAGCCTATGCCCCGCCGTTTTCACCCGTTTGGGACCCGTTGCTGATTGCTGCGCGGGAGGGGATGAGGCGCAGGGTATAATAACTAGTCAAGATGCCTTTACATCGATATGCATGACCCTGTTAATAGTCCAGGACCTGTCATGATTATGTGGACGGGTGCCTTTGTTAAGGAGGACTCATATGAATGATGGAGGACACCCTGAGGCAAGGCCAAAGACTGTAGATGCAGGTAATATTCAGTATACCTGCCCAATGCACACCGAGATTATAAAAGACGGTCCGGGTGCCTGTCCAAAGTGCGGGATGGCTCTGGAGCCGGTTTCATATACCGATGCAGATCAGGAAAACCCAGAATATGATTACATGAAAAAAAGGTTTTGGATAAGCCTTTGTATTTCTGTGCCACTGGTAATGATCGCCATGAGGGGCGTTTGGCCTGGAGGAACTGTCATTGAGTCATTCGTGAAGCCCGACATATTGTTATGGATAGAATTTGGGCTTGCAACGCCTGTCGTGCTCTGGGGGGGTCGGCCGTTTATGGTTCGTGCGTGGAGCTCTATTATCAACAAAAGCCTTAACATGTTTAGCTTGATAGGGTTAGGTGTGATTGTCTCTTATACATACAGCCTTGTTGCAGTGTTGTTTCCCTCTATATTCCCGGAATCTTTCAGGGGTCCGGGAGGTCATGTCGAGGTGTATTTTGAGTCATCCGCCATGATTATTACCCTTGTCCTTCTGGGGCAGGTCCTTGAATTGAAGGCCAGGGCAATGACAGGTCAGGCGATTAAGTCGCTTGTCAATCTTGCGCCTAAGAAGGCCATCAGGATCAGTCATGAAGGGGTTGAAGAGGATATAGATCTTGGTTCGGTAATCCCGGGTGATCTGTTGAGGATTCGTCCGGGTGAGAAGATTCCGGTGGATGGTGAAGTGGTCGAGGGCCTTAGCAGTGTGGACGAGTCCATGATAACAGGCGAGGCTGAACCGGTTGCAAAGATTCCCTCCGACAAGCTGATCGGCGCAACAATCAACACTACAGGCTCACTTGTCATGAAGGCCGAGAAGGTTGGTTCGGAGACAGTTCTTGCACAGATCATACAAATGGTTGAATATGCCCAGCGTACGCGTGCACCTATCCAGAGGCAAGCCGATATTGCAGCAGGATATTTTGTTCCGGTTGTGGTCTTGATAGCAGTTATCGCCTTTATTGTCTGGACACAGATAGGACCCGAACCGAGAATGGTCTATGCACTCATCGCATCGGTCTCCGTGTTGATCATTGCCTGTCCGTGCGCACTTGGACTTGCCACACCTGTATCGATAATGGTCGCTTCGGGAAAAGGTGCAACCATGGGCGTGCTTTTCAAGGATGCCGGGGCAATAGAAACCCTTCATAAGGTCGACACCCTGGTCTTTGATAAGACCGGCACACTGACCATGGGAAGCATTGCCGTTGAAGATGTGATGCCGTCGAAAGGCTGGGACGAGGATGAGTTACTGAGGTTTGCCGGAAGCATAGAAAGGCTGAGCGAACACCCGCTTGCTGCCCCTATTGTAAGCAGGTCAATAGAAAAAGGCATAGATCTGGGTCAAGCTGAGGGCTTTGGTTCCTATACGGGTAAGGGCTCAGCCGGTATTGTGGATGGTAAAAAGGTCATCGTGGGCAGCAGCGCGCTTCTGGATGAGAATGGGGTCGTCTGCGGTGGGCTTGTCGATATTGCGGATAGATTGAGATCGGATGGTTATTCCGTGATATTTGTCGCCGTAGACGCCGAGGCTGCAGGAATAATAAGCCTTTCAGACCCCTTAAGGGAGACAGCCCTTGACGCGGTGCAGCACCTCCATAAGCAGGGATTGAGGATCATCATGCTGAGCGGGGATAACATAAAGACCGCAAAGCATATTGCTGAAAGGCTTAATATAGACCATGTCATTGCAGAGGTGCTGCCGGCAGACAAGGTGTCTGTAATAAAGGGTCTTCAGGATGAAGGCAGTATGGTCGCCATGGCCGGGGACGGGATAAACGATGCCCCGGCCCTTGTACGTGCAGATGTAGGCATGGCAATGGGAACAGGGACGGATGTGGCGATTAGGAGTGCTGATGTGACCCTGATAGGGGGTGACCTCAGGGGTATAATAAGCGCTATAGGTCTGAGCCGTGCAGCCATGAGAAATATCAGGCAGAACCTTTTCTGGGCATTTATCTATAACGCTCTTGCAATACCTGTCGCTGCAGGGATTCTTTATCCGGTATTCGGTGTTTTGCTAAGTCCTATGATAGCCGCGGCAGCCATGAGCCTAAGTTCTGTCTCGGTCATCGGTAATGCCCTCAGGCTTAGGCGTTTCAGGCCGCCCCTTTTAATGGAAAGGTGATTTGTTTTAACAACTTGACTAAGATTAAAATTTTTTGTACATTATTGGTGTAGCAGTGAGGAATATTACAGTATAATAGTTATTGATTTTATAGGTAAATAAAAACAAGTAGTTGGGTAAATAAACGAGATGTAAATTGTTTTCATGGTATGAAATGGGAAATAAAATACCCATATAATGGGTAAAAGATTGCCATAATAAGCGATGAAAGTCGGTTCGAAAAATATAACTGCTTGTAAAAACATGCAATAAAAGTTTGCATGAAAATTGCTGTATATTGGTATGTTGAAAATTCAAGGAAGAGGGCAGATGAAAATATATCATAGTGAAGATATCTTGACGGGCATCTTTTTCAGGTTGGAGATTCATAGGATCAGGATATTTGTTTCAGCGATCCTATGCCTTGCAACGGTCTTTATTGTCCCCTTGGGCGCCAGTGCAGATGTGGGTATCCCGAAGGTTACCAGATGGATTGAGTCATCGGGAGCCGTAAGGCCTTCACACGTATCTGCTGCAATAGACGAACCGCTGTTGATAAAGGGGGTAGCGGGATCGTATAAAAGGTCGGCAGACAGCTCCGGCAATAAAAAGAGGGTATGCCTTGTCGTGCACGAGGATGTATACGATGCTATCTCTTCCGAGCTCTCTATTTTCAGGTCTGACATAAGGGACCAGGGATATGATGTCCTGACCAAGGTCTATGTTTCAGGCTCCCCGGAAGATCTCAGGGGCTATCTTGCAGGGCTTTATCAGGGTGCAGCCTCGCTTGACGGCGCTGTATTGATCGGGAATATACCGTATATCATATACGAGCTTATGCAGAATTGGGGTGATGCGGATGAGTATGAGGATTTCCCCTGCGATATTTTCTATATGGACCTTGACGGCATTTGGGGCGATAACCTGGACGAAGGTCTGGTAAGGCCTGATAACGGCAAGTATGACAGCCACACCGGAGATACCTCGCTGGAGATATGGGTTTCCAGGATAAAGACAGACAATCTTAACTCGCAAGGTTCTGAAGCAGATATCATCTGCAGATACCTCGAGAAGGATCATAAGTACCGCTCGGGTTTGCTGTCATCGAACAGCAGGGCCTTGATATATGATGATGATGACTGGCAAGACCTCGCAGAGGATGATCTTGCGAACCTTCAGCACATATTCAATGACGAGGATATCGTTGTGGTGTCGGACCCGGAAGATACCACATTGAGTGATTACAGGGATAATCAGTTGAATCAGGATTATCAGTTCATAACGCTCCGCTCTCACGGCAGTTCAAGGGGGCACAGTTTCTATAGACAGAACAGGACAATATCTGAATACATCTTTTCCGATGATTATCTGGGGTATGACCCGTCTGCTCTCTTCTATTCACTGTTTGTATGTTCCGCAGCTGATTTTACGACCCATGCCTATCTGGCAGGCTCTATAGCCTTCAATGACAATGATTCAGGGCTGCTTGTATGGGGGAGCACAAAGACCGGAGGTATGTGGGCGGAACAGTCTTTCTATGTATCGCTCAATAACGGGTTTACATTTGGTGAATCATTCAGGAGGTGGTTTAATATGGCAAGCAGCGTATATCCCGGATATGCACAGCAATACTGGTACGGGATGGCGCTCATAGGCGACGGCTCTCTGGTTAAGGGTGTTGTTGAATATGCACCTGCAAAGCCTGTTGCAGATATCTCTCCGGATGACGGTGTTGATGAGCTGTCAGCTGGGTTTGCGGCCTCGGTTACAAGCGGTATAGCACCCTTGAACGTCGTATTTGCCGACAGGTCGACAGGTGGGATCACCTCATGGACCTGGGATTTCGGAGATGGCGGTTCCGGCAATGACCGGAATCCTGTCCACACATACTATAACCCGGGAACTTATACCGTGACTCTTACCATAATCTCTCACGAGGCGTCTTGCACAACAACCCGAACGCAGTATATAGATGTTGCAAAAAACCAGGATAGCGCGCCAGTGGCCGATGCCGGGGATGATGCCGAAGTAGGTGAAGGGGCAGAGGTTGTCCTGGACGGGTCAGACTCTTTTGATGCCGATGGCGATATCGTATCCTATGCCTGGGAGCAGATAAGCGGTTCTCCGGTGGAACTCTCGGGTGAGACCGAGATGCAGACAAGCTTTTACGCCCCTGATGTCGATAAGGATGGGGACGTGCTGGTATTCAGCCTAAGTATTATCGATGCTCAGGGTCATGAATCATTCAGCAAGGTGAGTGTGCATGTCATTGATCCATCCCTTACGATTGAAGATGTCGATGATGCAGCGGATAATTCCGCGGGCGGTTCCGGTTCATGTTTCATAAGCGCTTCCAGAGGATCTGTCTCGATTGCCTATGTATTGATTCTGGTAGGTGTGTATGTCGCGGCTATAATACCCAGGTGGATGCATTTCTTGAACAAGGCCCTTTGTAAGGGCTAAGCCCATCAAGATATTCCCGGTTCAGTCCTTAAAGAGTGCCGCTACCTTGCAGCTTTCCGGCGCATACCTGCCGATTGCCGTCTCATCGGACAGGACAAAGCCCCTGTAGCCCGCTAAAAGGGCATCATACATAAAACAGATCTCGGAGCGGGTAGGGGAACATGAATCTTTCATGTGCTCCAGTATCTGGCCTGCCATGTGCACAGGTACCCTGAGGTCGTTGATCTGAGCCGAGAATCCGTGCACGGCCTCTGCCATTGACCTCTGTCCGAGTTCTGCGCCGAGGTCTCCCCTGCATAGCCAGATCGCATCGGCGTATCGGGCGATCTGAGAGGCATCTGCGATCGCTTTTTCCCGCTCTATCTTTGCGATAAGGTGTGCGTTTGACCCGAACATGTCCCTGTATCTTTTCATCTCGGATGCATCCCTGATGTAGGATATCGCATAACGGAAAAGACCTGTATCCCGTGTCTGCTCGAGGATCTGCCTGTCATGATGATTGAGCGACTCTATCCTGTAGTCTGACGAGAGGTATGTGATCCCTTTTCTCGAAGACAACTCCCCGCCCTTGACGACCTTTGCCGTTATCGAGTCGTTGCCGAAGGATTCGGTTTCAAGTTGGATTTTTGCGTCGTTGAGAAAGATCTCTTTTGATGATGACCGGCACACATCGAAGAAGTCTTCATGGGGTACAGGTATTATGCCCTTTTGATTAGATGACTCGGCAAGTACAAGTCTTACCTTTTTCCCTGTATCCAGGATGCAGGTGGATATATGTCCGATCCTCCACTTGCTGCCCTGAAGGTCGAGGACTATATCCGGGCGTTTTTCAAGGCAAGATGAAAACTTCGATAGCCTTTCGATCCACTGGTTCAGGTCGGATAGACCGATATGCGATGTATTGAGCCTGAAGGCGTTAACACCCGACGAGATCATGTCTTTCCACACGATCTCGCTGCAGCTGCCGGGGCCTAATGTGGCGGTTATCTCATAATCCGGCAAAATCTCACCTGAACCTCGAGTCTGATTTCTTTATCGATACCGTATTGCCTGCCTTTTCGGTCCATCCTGCCCGGACAGGATTCTGTGCGTCAAATTTGGGCACATACGGTTTGATATCGATCAGAGGCGTGCCGTCCAGTATATCCACATTTTCTATGTTTACCACACACCCTTTTATGCCGGTAAGCATTACCGTTGATAGGCCGATCGAGTTCGGACGTTTGGGTGCCCTGGTAGAAAAGAGACCCCTTTCAACCGTATCCAGGAAAGGGATAACCCTGAGAGAAAATCCTGTGCTCTGGTGAAAATGGTATAGAAGGGTTATATGGGAAAACCCCTCGAGATCGGAAAGCCCCGATTCATATCCTGGAAAGATCTCTATATGCCCAGGTATGCCGATAGCGCCTGTAGGCTGTATAGGCATGCCTTCGAGTCTGGTAAATGGTGTGTGTATAATGCCGATTGGTTCGTATTCTATCTTCATCGTCGTATGGCTGATCCGCTCCTTTTATGTTTTCACCCGGTTTATGACGCGCATATTACTTTCGGGTGCAGGGGGTGTATGCATATCCGAGTGCGTTTGTTATGCTGTATGAGGAATATGAACATACGCGTTGCCTGTTGGCAATAGAAATTTTGTTAACATCGGCTTATTTGTGTTCATAGATATGTACGTCGTTTTGCGGAAACGGGATAGATATACCCTGATCATCAAACTTTTTCTTTACCGATTCTATGACATCAAAGTGCACATCCCAGTAATCAGTGCCTTTTACCCATGCCCTGAGCTGGAAATTAACGCTGCTGTCAGCGAGTTCCTTTACCAGTATCATGGCCTCGGGTTCCTTGAGTATCTTGGATTTATTGCTGACAACCTCCTGGATGGCCCTCCTGACCTTATCGATGTCATCGGTATAACTGACACCGAAATCCAGATCGACACGGCGGGTCTCCTTGGCTGAATAATTGACGATATTGTCTCCCATCATCTTTGCATTCGGGACAATGACCAGCTTGTTGTCTAGGGTCTTTATATGGGTGGTGAAAACCTCGATCTTTTCTACCGTGCCTGAGGCGCCGCCGCCATCGATATAATCCCCTGCCTTGAAGGGCTTGAATATTATCATAAGAAATCCGGCTGCGAAATTTGCCAGCGATCCCTGGAGGGCCAGTCCTATCGCCAGGCCTGCAGCACCTATGACCGCGATAAACGATGTTGTCTGTAAGCCGAGCTGGGCAAGGGCTGCCAGGACAACAAAGGTGATCAATGCGATATAGGTGAGGTGCTCTACAAAAGAAACAATCGTAGGGTCTGTCTTTTTTTTGTTGAGGATCTTTGCGGTAAGTCTTTGTATGCCTCTTGCCAGCCAGCGTCCTATGATGAATATTGCCAGGGCGGCAATGATTTTTAGACCATAGAATGCTAGAACATCCTGTAACCTGGTAACTAGATCTTCCATAATTATCCTCCCTTGGTTTAATATTGCCACCCCTTATCGGATTCAGGGTTATATACAGTTTCTGACAAGACCAAAGACGCATAAGATACAGGATGATAAAGAATAAATATATTCGAGGTTTTTAGAATGTCAATGGGGGCATGGGTCCTCTGCTTTATATCTCGGTTAAAATCTTGAACAGGTATGATGTGTTTTGTTGTTATTTCTGATTGAAGACCGACGAACCTGTTCTCCTGATTTCGGCATCGATCCTTTCATACATGGATGGACTCATAAAGCTTTTGTCCTTGCAGGTCTTAATGTCCATACCCTTTTTGTGAAGCATATCTATTGTCATGCCTGTGATGAGCTTGTTATGCGGCCAGGGTCTGAGTTCCTCGCCGAACTTTTCCCTGAGCGTGCCGGTTATCTGGACGATCATATCCTCGGAGCCGTTTTCTTTTGCCTCTATTTCAACCTCATAATGATGTACGCTGAGATCGTCGAACCGGTATGAGACCGTATCGAGAGCCATCTCTGCAATAAGGGTTGCAGGTCTTTTGTCCGGATCGATAATATTGATGATGGATCTCATGGTCTGTCTGTCCTGGATGACATGAAATCCCATGGCATTAAGTGTACGAAGCGGGTCATCCACGTCGGTCGGCAGGTCTGTCTTTATATGGATGTCTTCACATATATGGGGGATAATTTCCCGAAGGCATGACCCTGACCAGGGCGCTTCGATCTCGATACGTTTTGTCGCAGCGCTGTTGTCTTGCTCTTTGTCTTTTTTCATACACAAGATAAGAGTCTTTCCATAATCCCTCAACCTAAGGGCGACCCTGTTTTTCATAAGACTTTTGTCCTGTGTGTCGAGATAGCGGTCATGATGGGCACCTTTTTTTGCCGGCATTATGGTGTATCCGCCTATGGTCGTCAATGATTCGATCCCGGCAAAGACAGATTCAGGGTCTTTAGAGATTACTATCAGCTTGGTTTCGATCTCAACAGGCATCAGCATAGATGCATCCTCGCTTTTGTACAGAAAGTATATAATCTTGAATAATGATAATCTGTCTTTATTTTCTCACTATATATAATTACTTGCAGAATGCGGTCTTGTCAATGATCACGGGTATCCCGAGGGGCCCCTGGTAATAGATGTATTAGGCTATACTTTATGTATAATATACTTCACAAATGTTGGAGAGTGCATTATAAAGAAGTATGAAGTCATACTTTAAGAAATGAATATGTACAATAAAATATTTGAGAATATTAATACAAAACAACATGGAGGGTATTATGGAGAATCGGCAGATAGATACAGTATGTAAGAAGTTTTATTCCACGTGTGAAAAATTTCCTTCGTGTGTAGCTCAGCGGTTTAATCCCGAGCTATACGGGGGAGATAACAACGGTATGTTTACCTACGACGAGATGAAGAAACGGGTGGAGTCAATATCATGCGGATTGATGAGCCTTGGTTTCGAAAAACAGGAAAAGATCGCGATCATGTCGGAGAGCGGACCATACTGGACACACGCGGATATGGCCATATCAAACTGCGCCGGTGTGAGCGTAACCATCTACCCCACATTGTCTTTCAACGAGGTTTCCTACATAATAAACGATTCAGGCTCCAGATATGCCTTTGTCGATTCAGAGGATAACGTCAATACCATAATCTCAGGCATAGATAAGCTCCCTTCATTGCAGAAGATCATTGTGATGGATCTGAAATACAAAGGGGATAATAAACATACCATAGGCCTCGGTGAGCTGATAGAGGCAGGATCTAAGTGGAAAGAGGACAATTATTCCACCTATGAGCAGAGATGGAAGGGTGTTGTGCCTGATGACGGATTTACGGTCCTTTACACGTCCGGCACGACAGGACAGGGTAAGGGTGTCTTGATCACCCATTGGACCGGGATGAGCCGTCTCGAGGGCTGCATCGAGTTTCTCTCACACGGGATGGAGATAACAGAAGAGGATGTTACACTGTGTTTTCTGCCGTTATCACATATATTCGAACGGGGTTCGTGCCAGCTTCTGGCCATTGCAAGAGGTTCGTGCATCGCTTATGCAGACAAGCCGGGGACCCTTCTTGAGGATATGCAGAAGTACAATCCCACATGGATCAACTGCGTGCCCAGACTCTATGAGAAGATATACATCACATTCACAGAGAAGATGTCTGAGAGCCCCATGAAAAAGAAGCTTTTCGATATGGCCTTGGCCGTAGGGAAAAAGGCGCTCGAATATCGCAAGAACAGTGATGGATCGTATAATATGTCCCCGGATTTCGACCTGGAATCAAAGCTGCCTTTGGCCTTGAGAATACAGTATAAGCTTGCGGACAAGCTCTTTGCAAAGGTCAGAGCATTGTTCGGCAACCGTTTCCGGATCGCTTTTTCGGCAAGCGCCGGCATTGCTCCGGATCTGCTGAAATTCTATTATGCAATAGGCTTGGTGGTCTCCGAGGGCTATGGTTCTACCGAGAGTTGCAATGCATGTATACTGTCACCGATTGACGCCTGCAAGCCGGGGTATATGGGAAAAGCTACCCCAGGCACACTAAGCAGGATTGCAGAAGATGGTGAGCTGGAGATCTCGGGCGTCGGGATATTCAAGGAATATCTCAACAAGCCCGAGGATACAAAGGAATCGTTCACCGATGACGGCTGGTTCAAAACAGGGGATGTCGTCGAGATGGACAGTAACGGGTATTTCCGTATAGTGGACAGGAAAAAGGCCATTATCTGTACTGCGGTCGGCAAGAATATTGCGCCTGCAAAACTGGAAAATCTCTTTGCTCTGAGCAGCGTTGTAGACCAGATGTTCCCTATCGGGGATGAGAGGAATTATATCTCTGCGCTCATAGTGCCCAACTATACCTATTTTATCAATCTCTTCGACAAAGAAAACATACCCTATAACAAAGAAAAGCTGGTCTATTCGGATATAGGCGGGGTGCGTATGTGCGTAGGCGCAGGAGAGGATTTCATCAAACACCCCAAGCTTAAGGAACTGATCGAAAAGGATGTCGAGGTCGCCAATGAACAACTCGAGGGATTTGAACGGATTAGAAAATACACGATCCTTGCAAATAGATTTACGGAAGACAACGACCAGCTCACTCCGACACAGAAGACAAAGAAGCGCGTGATATTGAAAGACTATGCAGAGACAATAGACCAGATGTATTAGACACCTATAAGGAGACGGCTGACCGTATCCTTATAGGATTCATGTTTTTCAGGTAACTAGTCAGGTCTGTAGGCCTGATTAGTTACTTTGTGTTTAAGGGGTGGAAAAATATTTGCCATCTCTGGGTAATAATCTTGAACATTTAGATCAATAATACAAGTTGTTCGTCAATAAGTTTTTGATAATAATGAGATATTTGAATGGCACGAGTTATGCTTTAATGAATGTATTGTCGGTGCAATGTTAGGTATTTAAAAACGATATCCGGCAGACAACCTAAAGAAAAGGCATTTTTTGAAGGTGATATTTTTTATCTGTCCTTGGGCAGGTCTAAAAGATTTGGAGGCAGAGAATATGAAGATTAAGAGATACCTATTGGTTGCGTTTGTCCTTGTTATGACCCTTGTAGGTCAACTGATGGCTGAATCCCTGCTGAGGATGGAAGACGGGGGACTGTTTGTAGATGCACCGGGCGGCGTGGATATCAGGCTGACCTGTGGGCAGTGGGGGCCTCATGATGAGGGCAGTGCATCGGTGCGTCTCCATCAGGGTCCGTATCTTGATTATAACGGATATGAAATTCGGGCCTTTAATAATGTTGTCCCGGGAGAACAGGCCGGATTTTATTTTCTTCAGCAAGACAGAGAGATCATCCTTGTTTTGCTCGATCACACGACTCAGGTCAGGTATTATACAGGGCCGGCACAGAGGAATCCTGACAATCAGGTGCATGCCCTGATAGAAGAAGTGCCCGGCGATGAAAATACATATCTCGTCAGGTTTGAACACTCGCCCTATGGCGGTGATGATAATTTTACCGACACGCAGTTTACAGTAACCGCGACTAAGGCCCCTGAGCGTGTATCTGCAGAACCGGAGATCGTCAATATGGGCATCAATCTGTCTTCCAATAGTTATTATTCAACCCAGCGGATGTTCGTAGATGTTATGAAGACATCCATGCCATGGGTGACAAACAACTCATACACGGTGCCCTGCGGTGAGAATGCATGGGATACAGGTGTTATTGATCAGATACCGCTCGACGAAAACGGATACCCACTGTCCCTTCCGTATGATGTGGCTGGGACTGAGGCCCCTCAGGTCGTAACAACGCTTTTGTGCAGGGTTGCCGGCAACTATCCGTCAGGCATTTATACCGTGTATTACGATGGGGAGGGCGATCTTATAGTAGGGTTCGATGCCCATGTAATCCATGAAGAACCGGGTAAGATACAGGTAGATGTGACTCCGACTGATGCCGGGATCATAATCAAGATCATGAGATCTGTTGCCGGTAATCATATCAGGAATATCCGAGTTGTCATGCCGGGCTTTGAAGACAACTACGAACAGCAGTTATTCAATCCCCTTTTCCTGGAAAGGTTCAAGGACCTTAATGCGCTTCGGTTCATGGTCCCCTCTGAGACGAACAGCAGCCCTGTATCGCTATGGGAAGAAAGGACCACGCCTTCGTATTATACCCAGGGCGATGAACGCGGGGTTGCATTAGAATACCTTATAGAACTCGCCAACCGGATTGATAAGGATGCGTGGTTCTGTGTTCCGCATATGGCGGATCACGTATATGTTCAGAACATGGCCCGGCTTATAAGGGATAATCTCAATCCGGGACTCAAGGTCTATATCGAGTACTCGAACGAAGTATGGAACGGTCTGTTTTCTCAGGCCTCATATGCACGGGATATGGGATGTCAGCTGGGTTTGTCGGGAGACTGTTCTGAGGGTGGAAACGAATTCTGGTCGGGGATCTACTACTATGCCCTGCGTACTGCAGAGGTCTTCAATATCTTTGATGAGGAGTTTGCCGGTGATGACAGGCTGATAAAGGTCATATCTACACAGACCGCAAATACATATGTGACTGGGCAACTGCTCGAAAGATTTCATGACCCTGTAATAAATCCAACCGGAGTGACAGCCGATGCCCTCGGTATTACAGGTTACTTCGGCACCTCTGCAGATCTGATCGCTCTATATGGCGAGGTGGATACGATTACAGTGGACGAAATCCTGGACAGGACCAGGGATTCTATAACGCGAACCGTCCAGTATATTACCCAAAGCAAGGAAATTGCAGACCAGTACAACCTCGGCATCGTGGGTTATGAAGGGGGGCAGCACCTGGTTGCAACAGGTGCAAATGTCAATAACGAGACATTGACTCAAAAGCTGATCTCTGCAAACAGGCACCCGGAAATGAAGGATATATACGATACCATGTTCGATGCATGGTTTAATTACGGCGGAGATATCTTTATGGTCTTCTCCTCGGTGAGCCTGCCATCTAAATGGGGGTCGTGGGGCATACTCGAGTATCTCGAACAACCTGTTACAGAGGCCCCGAAGTATCTCAGTGTCTCGCAGTATACGCAAAAGAACAAGATCCCGGTCTATGTCCACACAAGTACTGGAAACCCCCATCAGGGCCTTGGCGTGTATGCTTACACCGATTCAGGCGAGTACACAGGAAACCATACCATCACCGGAGAGGATGGTATGGCGTATTTCAATCCGGGTATTTTTGAACAGGGCAATTATAGGTTCAGGGTGGATTATCAGGGGTATGAGTTCTGGAGCCAAGACCTTAGCCCGGTAATGGGTGATATTGTCGATGTGATCATTGATCATGAAACCGCAGCATTGGATATCAGTACTGCATCAGGGCCTGCAGGGGGCATAACAGTATGTGCATTTGTGGAAAACGGGTCTGAATCAGTTTTGTGTAAAACCACTGATGCCCAGGGCATGGTCTATTTCGAACTGCCTGTCGGACGTGATTATACCTTTGTTGCAGATATACTGGACAATGCCTATGCAAGCGATCTCATTACGGTATCCGGTGGTGCGGCAAACAATATCTCCATAAATGCCGGCGGAGGTGTTCTCCTTGTAAATGCCCGTAAAGGAGATGCACTCCCGATAGAAGGTCGTACCATCAGACTCTTTAGTGCTGATGGTTCATATCTGGGGATCTCTAAGCAGACAGATGAAAGCGGTTCTGCAGCATTTGATGTCCCTGAGGGCGTCTATAAGCTCGTACTAGACTATCTAGGCCATGAATTTCTAAGTGAAGAGATATCTCTTGCAACAGACACCACTATCGATCTCGATATTGCCCATCAGGATGTATGTATCACTGTAAGGGAAGTATTTCACGGCGCATCTGAATCTGTCGATGGGGTCAGCGTGAAACTGTGTACCACTGCCGGCGACGAGTCAGGACTCAGTGCTTTAACCGATGTCTACGGAAAGGCATATCTTTCGCTGCCGGAGAGCCCCTTTGTGATAAAGGTCTCGTACCTGGGGCAGGAATTTATTTCCGGTGAATTTGCCTGGCAGGATATTATACTGGATATTCCCCTGACAGAGGCAGAGATAGGTCTGAAATGGGTAGACGGGCAACCTTTGCAAGGCGGTATTGTTTCGGTATTGTCCGGGAACGGAGACGATCTGGGTATAGCCTGTACTGCCGATGCACAAGGGGTTGTCGTATTCAGGCTCCCGGAAGGAGATTATATCTTCAGCGCACAGTCCTTCGGCAGCTTGTTTGACAGCGGTGTTGAGACACTCATCCATGATGTGACAAACACCATCACCATAGAGACAGGGACGATGTTTACCCTCTCTGTTGTTGCATGTCCTGAAAGACCCGTCAGGGGTATAGAGTGCTCCTTGTTGAACGGGCAGGGTGACGACCTGGGCATAATATTGAACACGGGTGGAAACGGCAATGTCATCTTTAATCTCCCTGACGGTCAGTATATGTTCAATGCGGAATATCTAGGAGTATCATATACATCCGGCATGATAAGCGTTCCCGATACGAACGGATATATTGTCAGTGTCCCTGTTGCAGAATTTTCGCCACGGCTCGGGGTCAACCTCTCCGGTTTTGGATATACCAGCAGACAGCTCATGTTTACAGACGTGATGAAAGGCTCCATGCCCTGGGTCACGCAGAACAGCTCTTATGTCGAAGGTGGGAGCAATCCGTTCAATACAGGGGTGATAGATCAGATACCGTCGGATTTAAACGGATATCCTCTGGAACTTCCGTATGAGGTGTCGGGGACAGAGGCGCCGCAGGGTGTTTTTACCTTCATGATGTTCACGCTTGTAGATGAATACCTTGCAGGGCAGTATACCATGTTCTACGATGGTGTAGGGGCCTTCGAGTTCACCGGCGATGTAACCGTTGTCTCTCAGGGGCCCGGCAGGATAGGGCTGCAGGTGGGTCCGCACGTGTACGGTATAGGTCTGAAGATCGTGTCTTCAGAGGCGGGAGATCATGTGCGCAATATCCGCATGATTATGCCCGGATATGAGGAAGACTATGCCGAGGTGCCCTTTTATTCTTCGTTCACTGACAGGCTTGGCGCCTTCAATGTGCTGAGGCTTAATGATGTTGCCCGTACACATTATAATGGAGGGACCACGTGGGGCCAGCGCGCTGGATCGACCTATTACACCCAGTGCACTAATGTGGGCGTTGCCCTCGAACACCTGATAGAGACGGCGAACCGTACGCACAAGGATCCGTGGTTCAGTGTCCCGTACGGTGTGGATGATGAATATGTTTTGAATATGGCCGAGCTGATCAGGGATAATCTCGACAGTGATAGACAGGTGTATCTTGAGTATTATGAAGATGGTTTTTCATTGCGCCACGCAGAGATCTTCAACATTTTTGAGCAGGCCTTCGGCGGGGACCAGAGGCTGGTAGAGATCGTAAAGAGCTGGTCTGTGAATAATGCGCAATCAAATATGGAACGGGTCGGAGATTCTGCATATAACCCATACGGGATCACCATCGATGCCATAGCGGTAAAGGCATATTTCGGAAAAGAGATCAGTGATGAGATTATCGCAGGTAACGAGGTGGATACAATAACAGTAGATGAGATTCTGGACAGGGCAGAGGCGTCCATATTCGGTGAACTCCTTGCGGAGATAAAGGCATATAAGGATGTGGCTGATCGATATGATGTAATGCTTTTTGCCTGTGAGGCAGGCCAGGGCCTCGTGGCAAACGGTAATGACGATCTCTTCGCAAGATTCACCGAGGCAAACCGGCATCCCAGGATGAAAGACCTGTACACCTACATGTTAGACGTATGGTTTAATAACGGCGGGGATCTTATGACCCTGTACTCATATGTGCAGCATTCATGGTCAGGACGCAACTGGGGAATACTGGAATATCAGGATCAGCCGATCGAGGAGGCGCCAAAATATCAGGCAATACTCGAGTATGGCCTAAATGATATCTCGGTGCTCGTGCAGACAAGTTCCGGCTATGTGCTTTCCGGATACACTGTATATGCATTCACGGAATCAGGATCATATACCGGCATGCATACTCAGACCGATGAGAACGGGATTGCAGTATTTTCCTATGATGATCTGACGGATGGGACCTATATATTCCGGGTGGATTATCTCGGTTCAGAATTTTTCAGCGACCCTGCATCCATACCCGGGCATGCCGGAACATCCATCAATATTGAACAAAGCGGTGTTTCCGTGTCAGTAGACACATCTGCAGGGCCTGCCTCAGGAATAATGGTATATGTATTCAGTGAATCAGGCGCATACCTTGGTGTCAGCTCCGAGACGGATGAAAACGGTGCTGTGTCCTTTGATCTGCCTGTGGGCATGGTGTTCAAGTTCAGGGCAGACCTTATGGGATCACAGTATTGGAGCGAGGTCTCTACAGTCTCCGGTGAGGATGTAAATGATATCTCAGTAGAATCAGGCGGCGGAGAATTCACCGTGGCAGTGGATAACGGCTCCGGTGCGCCCATGGAAGGAATCCGGATTTATCTCTTTAGACCGCAAGGGACATACCTGGGTCAGTACGATACAACGGATGCACAAGGCATGGTCAGCTTCAATGTGCCGGACGGTTTTTACAAGGTCCGTGCAGACTATCTCGGCAGTCAGTACTGGAGCGGTGAAGCACAGATAAGTGAAGACAAGGCCATATCTCTTTCGATCCCGCATATGGATGTAGGGATCGATGTTCAGGGCGTATTTCAGGGGGAGGCAGCCCCGCTTGGCGGCATAAGGGTTTACCTGTTTACATCATCAGGTTCATATCTCGGCCGGTATAAGACCACCTCGGAACAAGGTCATGTGGTGTTCAACCTGCCTGAGCAGGCCTTTAAGGTGCGTGCGGATTACCTGGGTTCTCAGTATTTCAGTGAAGAATTCACCTGGGGCAATGCAGAGGTAAACGTGCCCATAGCAGAGGCCGAGGTCTCAGTAGTCGGTTCAGGCGAAGGCCTCGCGGGTGTGCGGGTATATGCATTTTCAACAACAGGGTCATACCTTGGGTTATATGATGATACCGGGTCAGAGACTAAGGCCGTATTCAGGCTCCCTGCAGGCGATTATACATTCCGCGCCGATTACCAGGGTGCTCAATACTGGAGCCGGGTGGCTGTGCTGATTGAGGACCAGGTAAATCCTGTAGGGATAAATACCGGAGGTGGTATCTTCACGATTGTCGTGGATAACGGCTCCGGTGCGCCCATGGAAGGAATCCGGATTTATCTCTTTAGACCGCAAGGGACATACCTGGGTCAGTACGATACAACGGATGCACAAGGCATGGTCAGCTTCAATGTGCCGGACGGTTTTTACAAGGTCCGTGCAGACTATCTCGGCAGTCAGTACTGGAGCGGTGAAGCACAGATAAGTGAAGACAAGGCCATATCTCTTTCGATCCCGCATATGGATGTAGGGATCGATGTTCAGGGCGTATTTCAGGGGGAGGCAGCCCCGCTTGGCGGCATAAGGGTTTACCTGTTTACATCATCAGGTTCATATCTCGGCCGGTATAAGACCACCTCGGAACAAGGTCATGTGGTGTTCAACCTGCCTGAGCAGGCCTTTAAGGTGCGTGCGGATTACCTGGGTTCTCAGTATTTCAGTGAAGAATTCACCTGGGGCAATGCAGAGGTAAACGTGCCCATAGCAGAGGCCGAGGTCTCAGTAGTCGGTTCAGGCGAAGGCCTCGCGGGTGTGCGGGTATATGCATTTTCAACAACAGGGTCATACCTTGGGTTATATGATGATACCGGGTCAGAGACTAAGGCCGTATTCAGGCTCCCTGCAGGCGATTATACATTCCGCGCCGATTACCAGGGTGCTCAATACTGGAGCCGGGAGTCAACACTGACTCCTGATCAGGAGATCTCCCTGGAGATATCTACTGGTAGCGGATAATATGGACTTGACGGGCTCTTGGCCGAGGAGATTCCTTGGGACATACGTTTGGGGAGGCCCAAGGATATCCCTCTTTTGCCACATGAGATGCCCGCAGGACACATTACCGTTGTTTTGCAGTCTTAAGCAGGTTCTCAGATAGTGTAAGACCGAGTTCTTCAGCCTTATCGACATCCACATATATGTTGAGCTCTTCCTGCTTCAGGATGGGCAGATCCTCTGGCCTTACACCGTTCTCGATGATCTTTACGGCCTGAGTCCCTGCAAGCATCCCTATGTGTTTGAAATCAGGTCCGGCATAAAGGAGAGCACCCTTTTCATCATAATTGGCAAAGGAAAATACCGGGATCTTGTTCATATTTGCAATCGCAAAGAGGTCTTTTCCGTACTGCTGTTCGTTGAGCCCATAGTACGAATCAAGGGGTATGGCGAAAGAATCGACCTTGTCGTCTATAAGCTTTTGTGCCGCAGGGATAATAGGGTCTGATTTTCCGACCTGGTTGACCAGGACATTGATTCCTATCTGCTTTGCCTTTTTCATTGTCTCTTCTGCAAAGGCGACAGCATTTTCATCATCCGAGTGAATAAGGCCTATAACCTTTGTTTCGGGGGCAGCCATACGGGCAAGCACCATATAATTCAATGGGTCCTGGTACAGGGTCGACCCGGTAAACCCTTTACCGCTCTTCATTACGGATGGGCAGCCGATAAGCGGTGGATTTGCCACGCACGTAAATACCAGGGGGATGCCTGCAGAGATAATCTTTTTCATGGAATATTTCGTTGCAGGCGTGCTTATGGTGAGTACCAGGTCAGGTTTTGCATTGACTATCTTTGATGCCGCTTTTTTGATCCTCAGTACGATACCCACCTTTTTCCAGAGGTTTGCGTCGGCCTCTGCGTGGATTATCTCTCTGGTAATGGTAAGATTGTCTCCTTCGACAATGTTGTTTTTGGCCAGCTCCTCGACAAAACCATTGTAGGCCTCTTCAAAAGCGTCGATATCTGAGACCTGTAACACCTCGACATGATAAGCAAAGCACGGTTGGACAAAAACGATTACAAACGAAATGATTAAAAGCATCTTTTTTAAAGGATTTGCTGTTATTCCTGTTTTCATAGTTTGTTCCTCCTCAGCTTTCTGCAATCAGAATTTTTTGTATCCATTACCAAATATAGAAATCATTTTTAGTGATAACGGCATTTAGGTTATATGCTAATGATGTGCCACAGTGTCGTCATTATCAGCTGGGTGATAACATGCTGATAAAACACATTAAATTAAGCAGTTGAAAGGATGATAATCTTGTTGCGACAGATTGAAGAATGAGATGTGAAGGGATTTGTGCCATATAGATATGGTGTCTGTGCCATAAGCTAAGCAGAAGTCACTGTTTGTTCTTATTATTTTTTAAAAAAAAAGAAAAATATATGGAATCAAAGTTTTAGGGGATTAAGGCCTTTTGGAGGATGAAGGCCTTGATTAGCGGGCGCTAAAATGATATCAAGCGCAAACAGCTGAATCAAATAGTTTAACGCTTATATAATGGCGTAAACAACAAGAATAAAGGGGATCAAGCATGGTCGGAAATGAAAACAACAATGGAAATGGTGGTATCAAGGAAGTTTATACACAAAAGCTCAGAAGCGCAGATGATGTAGCCGGTATGGTCAAATCCGGCAACCGGATATTTTTCGGCGAGTTTGTGCTCTATCCGGAAGCATTGGATGAGGCCTTGGCCAAGCGTGCTTCTGAACTTAAAGATGTATTTATCGAAGGGGTGAGTGTCACCCATGTACCCCACTTTATTAAGGCTGACCTCAAACGGGAACATTTCATATATATGGACTGGCATATAACCGGGGTGGGTCGAAAACTATATAAACAAGGTCTTTGTAACTACATCCCTTTGACCTATCATCAGGGTCCCAGGGTGATCAGGAAATACAACGACTATGATTATGTGTTTGTAAACTCAGGCCCCATGGATTCACGCGGGTATTTCAACTTCGGCATCTGCAACTCAGTTACTTCATCGGTAATAACCAAAGCCAAAAAGATTGTGGTTGAGGTGAATGAGAATCAGCCGCACTGTCTGGGGGGCAATCAGGAATCAGTACATATATCGCGTGTGGACTATATCGTAGAAGGCAAGAACAGCCCCTTGCTGGAGGTGCCTCCGGCAAAACCGTCAGAAATCGATACGCAGATAGCCGAACATATCATGCCGATGATCGAAAACGGTTCCTGCCTGCAGTTGGGTATCGGCGGGCTCCCGAATGTGATCGGGAACATGATAGTTCAGAGTGAACTGAAAGATCTCGGTATACATACGGAGATGCTTGTGGATTCCATGGTGGATCTCTACGATGCCGGTAAGATAAGCGGAAACTACAAGACCATCGATCGTTTTAAGATGGTGTATACCTTTGCCATGGGAACGAAAAAACTTTACGACTTCTTAGATGACAACCCGGCCTGCGCTTCATACCCTGTCAATTATACCAATGACCCGCGTGTCATAGCGATCAACAGCAAGGTGGTGGCCATCAATAACGCCATTGAGGTGGATCTTTTCAGCCAGGTGTGTTCAGAATCCGTGGGTGTAAATCACATCTCCGGCACGGGCGGTCAGTTTGACTTTATCTTCGGGGCCTTTAATTCCCGTGGAGGCAAGGGTATAATCGGTCTGAGCTCCACCTTCAAGGATAAGGATGGCAATATAAAATCCCGCATTGTACCTACGCTCACACCAGGTGCAATCGTGACGGTGCCGCGTTCAGTCACCCAATATGTCGCGACCGAATACGGCATAGTGCAGCTAAAGGGTAAATCCACATGGGAGCGGGCCCACGAGCTTATCAGCATTGCACATCCTGATTTCAGGGATGAACTGACCGAACAGGCAGAATCGATGAAGATATGGCTGGAGCGTTAGATATTTCCAAGATAGTATATATAATTATCTGAAATGATCGGGGTGGTTGCTGTTTTTCGTACGACTGTGATTGCCCTAGTAGATTAGGATGGAATAATATTGCGCAAGAGGATATCCCTTTATCAAGAATATCCTCTTGCGATTTTGAACATCTTAGGTCGGCATGGTGGTGAATACGCCGTGCGGGTCCACGTCGGTCCTTAGTATTTCAAGTGCCTCCGGTGTTATAAGAGATGTTTCAGGTATATCACCCTCGGGTTTTAACAGTTCGAATCCAGTGGTCTGCTGTGCAATCTCAAGAGGTATACCGGGTGTAAGCGATTTTACGCGCATGCGTTTGGTTTCCGGTTCGAAGTCGTATATACCCCACTGGCTTATAACCGATACAGGCCCTTTACCCAGGAGGCCTGCCTCCTTGCGAGAGTTGCCGCCCTTGAGATGTCCTACCGATGTGATGAAATCGACCTTCTCAGGAAATCGCTCGGGTGTTTGAAGACCTACGAGGACCATGTTCTCCGTAAGCGAAGATAAGTCGTTATTGCCGCCTGAACCGGTCAGGCGTGCCTTGGGCTTGAGGAAGTCATCTCCGATCATGTGTGTATTTACATTTCCATACATGTCTACCTGTGCGAACCCGAGGAACGCTATGTCTATATAACCGTTATAGGCCTGACCGAAGGAGTAGGCCATCTCCATCAGTACGGCGGATTTGCGCCAGGTTAGAGGGCATCCTACAGACCAGGGCATGTCTCCGGAGATCGGGTCCTGCCCGCCTGATTCATATACCATTGTGATACTGGGGGCATGAGTCTTCCGTGCCAGTATGGCTGCAACCATGGGAAGCCCTGTTCCCACATAGACAACAGAGTGGTCCTTTATCTGCTGAGATATTATATATGCAAGTGTTTCTAAAGGGTTTGCTGGTGTTTCGTTTTTCATGAGAGGTTTCCTCCTTAGCTTTTATTGCCTAGTAGTAAATACCCGAGTCATTATCGAGGGTGTATTCCTGATAGGAGAAGTCGATGTCCTCGTTGTCATTTTCCGCGGCCTTGGTCTGGCGTCGCGCCTCGGTTATCCATTTTGCTCCACCAAGCTTCTCTACAAATTCAAACTGGTCTTTTGCGTTCATGACCCACTCATCAAAGAATTCTGTAAAGTTTTGCTCGTTTTTACATGCATACCGCATAAGCTTTTCCCACCACTGACGTGACCAGTAATAATGACCGGGCATGTTGCCGGGGGCAGCGCCAAAGGGAAGCTCTACAACTGCATCGGCATAGATAAAGGGCAGGGTAACGCCCTTTTTACCGTTATAGCGAAGTGTGTCTTCCGGTACGATCTCTTCTGCGGTAATGATAAGTCTTTTTGATGCCGCAGCGATTGCCGTGTCGTTCACAACAGGACCATAGATATAGGCGTTGCCGAATTTGTCTGCAGCCTGTACGTGGATGATGGCTATATCCGGGTAAAGTGCCGGGATAAAGGCTACAGGGTCCGGATCATTCCTCATGGGATTCTGGATTGTTCTGATGTAGGGGTTGTACTTCATTATGTCGGAACCCAGCATCTGTTTGCTAAGGAGGCCCGGTGCGCCAAGCTGTGCCGCCTTTAAGCCCAGTGCGACCCCGCCGTGACTCCATTCCGAAAGGATTGCGACCTTTCCCTCTTTGACACTTCTGGAATAGTTGCGATCTGTTCCTCTCATTTCTGCGCCGACATAGGAATTATGGGAGTACGCCACTGTGCCGAAGTTGATCATAAAGCTCTGGTTGGTGTTCGGTGCACCGATGGCATGCAGCCCTTTCTTGCCCTGGCGTACCATCTCGAAATATGCCTGATGAGGTGTCCTGACATAGGCAAAACCGGTATCGGTCAATACGTCTCCATCATGAACATACTCTGCAACCGCCTCTTTCAGGGACATCCTTTTGTCTACCTTGCTATGCTCCTTTTCCAGGTGCGCTTTTCTGGCTGATTCAAAATCGATCAAACTGTCAAGGATCGAGGTGTCCTTGATCTTGAGGTTTTTGATAGCTTCTTGATTATATCTGTACTTGCTTATGCTCATAATAGTCTCCTTAATTATGATAACATTTTTGGGCATATTAAAGCCAAATCTATGCCATAGTTTTATGATAATAAATAAATGGGGGGTAACATTATGTAAAAACACATAAACTGTTTTTTGTAAATGGATAGTAAACTTGTCATGATGAGGTTGGAGATGATAAATACAGGGCCTTGTGCCATAGTATTATGGTGGCTGTGCCATAAGCGAGGAAAATTCGCAATCACGGTAGCACTATCATCTGCTGTAGATGAATCCGAATACATATATTTGGTATCATTTCTTTTCGGGTGACCTCGATATATCTTGGATTTATCCGCAGACCTCTGCGACAGCCCTTATCCATCCGGCGCTTGCATCCTTGATCTTGACAGGGAAACAATAGAAGGTGAAGCCGTATGGTGGCAGTTTGTCAAGGTTGGTAAGCTTTTCTATCTGTTTCTATACCTGCAAAATGACCTATATAACCGATGGATCATGTGTCTCTTCATAATTTTTTGCCTGGAAGCAAAGAGGCCTGTCCCAGCTCCATGCGTCCGTGCCCACTACATGGATCCCCTTTTCAACAATCCAAAGGGTCGCTTCCTTGCTGAAACCGCAACCTTTATTCACATACTCGCTCTTTCCCCAGTGTGCCGAAGCGCCAGTATGCGCACGGAAGATATCACCCTCCTTGAGGGTATATTCCATCTTGTCGAGCTTTTTTTTTTGATATCTTTCGGCCTGATGTTGTATCCATACGGCATTTCGGAAGAATCGACCATTACGCCGTTGCCTACTGCCCATTCCAGAGGAAATTTGTCTATAGTCAGCGCTGGTCTGCCACGGTCCTGCGTGTGGTGGTAATGCCAGGGTGCATCCATGTGGGTTCCTGCGTGGCTTGAAACCTCGAAGATCTCCACTGCCCATCCGAGTCCACCGGGCAGATCATCCTCATCAAGTTCATAAAAAAACATCTTCATGGTTTGAGCACCCATAAGATGATCCATGTACATGATCTTAGGGATCATAACAGGTGGATCGCTCGGAAGGCCGTGTTCTATCAATAGATAAATCGGCTCAGGGTGCTAGGGCTGTTGCCCAGGTTTTGTGGGTCCTGGATATGGTCAAACCATCCACCAGGATCAGACGTATGCTCCTTCACCTTTTGATCAAGATAACTAAAGGCCTCCTCGGCCGTGATCCAGTTGTCGTTGTCGGTGTTGGCCGGGGCAGCCGGGATCACCGTGCCGTTGACATAACAAGGTTTGCTGCAATATGTAAAAAGAGAGAACAGGGCGTGCCTGGTGGGTAGGTGCATGCTGTGCTATCATTTCTTGACGATATGTCTGGAAGGTGCCATAAGTGCGGCGGAAACCAGGGATATGATCCCCGGTTTCTATTATAAAGATGCCTATTTTATCAGATAAGGTGCCTGACCAGAAAAAAAGGAGTTGTTTTGGATAGATTAGAACATGGGAACAAGGATAAAAGCATCGGTTGTGCATTTGCACGGGAAGTGGATGGAATCAGCACCGGGGATATGTTGAATAATGATGTTCTAAAAGATCTTTCTTTGTCTTCCCAATTTCATCTGGAAAGACAAAGGGTGAAGGCCTCAGAGGTCTTTCACGATAGGCGAATATTGGAGGCCTTGCAGCAATACCGCAAGACCCTTACCCTTTATGAGGGCAAGAGGGAAATTCCACCCTCAGTTGCACGCATCAATAATATGTCCATACCGGAGGGATATATACCCGAAGACCTTTCTCATCAGAATCTTGTGGGGCGAAAATTGGTGAATCAGGCAAGATACCTCAATAAAACCGATTTTATCAAAGCCATAGAGTCTCATGAAGATTATACCGACATCCCGGGTTTTGAGATCCAGAAAAGGTTGGTGTATGAAACGGTTACTATATTAAACATGATCAGGCGTGTCACCAATATCTTCAGAAAGAAACCGATACAACCCATGATCAGCTCAAATGAGGAAGTGAGAATCGCGCGTATATGTTATGGTTCGTTGTGGCCTGCAGGGATCAACCTCTATGAGATATTACGGGATATATATCCTGCATTCCATGCCCGGATCACAGGCCAAGTGCCTGCTTATATCGGAAACCATATGGACGAACTTTTGGATGTGTGTGTAAAGCGCAATGATGTGCAAGGCATTGGCAGGATCAGCATAAATGACCAGGGGAGATTTTTAGGATTATACCCGGTAGCACGAGTGCCTGCAGATAGTGTCACAAGCGATTCCATGTTTGTTGCACAGGACCAGATCGGAAGAAAGGCCATCATAAAGAATATTTTAAAGGACATAACCGAAATCGTTCAATCGGGCAGTAAAAACAATACCCTTATTATAGATTACGCCGGCGGGGTCGGCAATATGTCCGAACTGTTGATAGAGGGGATTGCAGGTCTGTCTGATGCCGAAAATATCATTGAACATGTAAGGTTTGCTATAATAGATGTCGCTGATAATCAGCTCGAAGCGGGAAAATGCAGGTTTAGAAAGATTGTTCAATCAAGATTCAGCTGGATCAAAGACAAGTATATCTTTCTAAACGGTGATGCTACGAAGCCTATATCCAAAGATCATATGGATGCCATGAAGGTAAAATTCGGTAAAGCATTTATGAAGGAACCCACATGCCTCGGGATGACATCTTATACCATAGGCGCATTGGACAATTTTATCATGAGTGATGGGACCACTATGGCCAATGCAATGGCTGATGAGATGTTCAATCAATGCTGGAAGGTCTATGCAGTGGATTTTTCCTCGCCCATGTGGAGGGTCGAAGGATTTGTTAAGGATACAGGCAAGTGGGGTGAAGAATACCTGAGGGCCATTCACGGGCGTACGGATGAGATGGATGAAAAGATGCCGTTGAACAACTTGTTGTCTTGGTATTTAAGGATGCGTTTTGGATTGTCTGTACGCAGTATTGCAGATTTTGTACGTTTGATGGCAAAGGGTCCGGCCCTGGCCACACATTATACAACAGTATGGCCTTATCGCGACGGGCATAATGCGGGTTACTGCGTATTAGAGGACGGAACAATCAAGAAGCCGGGGATAATCTCCTTTGCTCAGAGGCTGCAAAGGTTTGGAGCGCCTGTATATTACAGGTCCAAGGTGATGCTGGTCGGTGCATTAGATATAGGAAAGACATCGGGAAATAATCGTGTCTGGGCGTTCATGCCCGGTTGGATAGCCGATTTTGTGATTGCAGAGAATGAAAAGAATCATTATGGGCGGGTGATATGAAATCTTTTTCTTCAGTATTGGCCAGATGTATATTGGGCCAATTTCCTTATAATCAATCAGTGATATAGACTTGGTAACCATCTGTTGAACGACAAGTTTGGCGGATGCCTGTGATTAGCCTGCATCCGCCTGTATTTCATCATTATGTCTAATCCTCTTCTATTTCTGTTTCCATACGGGAGCCTTTTTGTTCAGGAACGCATGTATTCCTTCCTTGGCATCTTCGGTTGAGCATAAACGGGCAAAAGCCTCGTTCATATATTCGAATGATTTGTAATAATCCATATCTGCTGCCGAATAAAATGCTTTCTTGGCAATCTGTAGTGCCAGAGGACTCTTTTTTGCCAGAGTAGCCGCCCAGTTACGGGTTTCCCTGTCTAATTCCGTCTCGGGTATGACCCTGTTGATAAGCCCCATAGCCAATGCTTCTTTAGCCGAGATCAGATCGCCGTAAAAGAGCAGTTCAAGCGCCCTTTTTCTTCCCACAGACCGGGCCACGGGTATCACCGGGCCTATGCAGTTAAGCCCCACGTTAATGGCGGTCAGCCCTATGCGTGCGTTTTCACCGGCGGTTGCAAGGTCGGCAGCCGCTACCAGGCCGGCCCCGTTTGCTGAGGCAACTCCATGGGCCTGAGCAATAACAGGCTTGCTGATACGGCTGATTGTTACAAGAGGATTTTCCATGCACTCTATCGATGCCCGATACTCCATGGTTCCCTTATTCAAAAAATTGTTCACATCAATGCCTGCGCAAAAGGCCTTGCCCGCGCCTTTGATTATAATGACTCGTGCCCGGTTTTCTGAATCGAGCTCTATAAGGGCCTGATTCAGTTCCATCGCGAGAGGAATATTGAATGTGTTAAGGCTGTTTGGACGATTAAGCGTTATCTCAGCTACGAAATCATCTCCGATTTCCACGATAATATATTTATAATTCATGGCGTAACCCCTTTCTCAGAAGCAAATAAATATATACCGTAGTAATAGCGATAATTCAATCCCGCACAGAAGATTGTAAATGAAAGACAGGTGTTGAAACATGATCGTATCGGTAGGTGACTGTATAGCACAGCAACACAAAAAAATATCTACAGGGATACCGTCGGATATATCAAAAATGCCGTAACTTCAGCGATAATACACCTCGAACGTAAACGGGATTTCACATATTTTCGTGCAATGTCCGCAGGGGTGTGATGCATCGTGCACATGCCATACGAAGATGAAATTTGACCGAGAATTTATTCTGCCTTTTTCCGTCCGAAATAGGGTTCTGAAGGATGATGAAATGCCCTTCTTGTTCATCAATAAAAAACAGAAAAATTAATAGGTTGTCTAGGTTAAACCCCATTATTTTATTTCCCCGGGATCATATTATTATGAGATTGACAATGGGCTGAATGGTTGTACAATGATCTATCAAATATATAGGGAGGAGTAAAACATGAAGACCAATCTTAGAGTCAGAAAGTTTGAAGGAAAATGGAAACTGCCGCTTCTGCCCGATTATATCATGAAATGGGCGGATATCACGCCCGGTAATGACTGTATTGTCTTTGCCGATACCGGGCAGGCGATCAGTTACCGGGAATTCGATGAGATCACCGATCTGTACGCCATTCGCCTCAAGAAAATGGGCATTAAAAAGGGTGATCGGGTTGTAACGCAATTTCTCGCTACACCGCAATTCTATATGCTTGTATACGGATGTCTCAAGATGGGTGCCATAATTTCACCTCTGGATGTAAGGCAACAGGCACATGAGATTGTCCGAGATCTGGGCAAGATCGAGGCAACAGCATTTTTCTGTATGGGTAAAACACCGATACGAGATTTTACGGATGTTGTCACAGCAGTGCAGGGGCAGTGTCCGTATGTTGAACATATTGTTCAATGGAGTCCCGGACAGGAGGAACCTCTTGAGGGTGCCGTCAGCTTTGAGGCACTGTTCGGCAGAGACGCACTTGAGGAGCTGAAATCGGATTCGGCACTGCATCAGCAACTTGTCGATGATTATGAAAGACTGGTTCCGGGAGACCCCGCCCTGATCATTTTCACTACCGGTACGACCGGTGAGCCGAAACCGGCCTTGATGTCGCACCTGAGTATAATGACAAATAATGCGGTCTTTTCAAGGGGTGTGGGGTTGTATGGTACAGACTTTCGATTCTTGAATATCATGCCCACAAGCCATGTTGCCGGTACGGCACAGGGGCCGATGACAGCATGGTTCTGCGGTGGAGCCATCGTCACCCTCAGCATGTTTGATCCGGTGAAATCCATGGAGGCAATCGGGAAATACAAGGCTACATTTCTTGGCGGTGTCCCCACGATGTTCAGGATGATCTGGGCACTGCCCAATTACAAAGAGTATGACCTGAGTAATCTGCGGTATGCGCTGTATGGAGGGAGTGCTGTTGATACACTGTTCCTCAAAGAGATGGCGGCAATGTCCTCCACCTTTGGAACAGCCCTCGGTATGACCGAAACCTCCGGATACTTCACCTGTACACCCAAGGGGATTTCCGTGGAAGAGATGGCTGGTCAGGTGGGGCAATTCTATCCCGAACTTGCAAAAGTCACCATCCGTGAGCCCATGAATGACGACGGTACAGCAGGGGCGGAACTGCCTGAAGATAAACCCGGTGAGATATGCGTCCAGGGTGATGTGGTCTTCCTTGGATACTATAACAACCCTGAAGCGACCGCCAATGTTATATCGAAAGAAGGCATACTCTACACAGGAGACATGGGCTATCTCAAAGACATGGGTAGCTACCGGGCACTGGTGTTTTCCGGCAGAAGAAAGTTCGTTATCAAGCCCAAAGGTTTTCTCGTGTTCCCTGATGAGGTAAACGATTTTATCATACAGTACCCCAAGGTCAAACAGGCCCAGATAGTGGGAGTTCCGCACAAGATATTCGGCGATGGTGTTTTTGCATTCGTGCAGCCGGAGCCCGGAGAGACCTTGAAGCCGGAGGAGATCTTCGAACATTGCAAAGGGATTGCGTCTTATAAAAGGCCCATTCATGTTGAACTATGGCCGGTTGACAAACCATTTCCGGTAAACAGGGTAAACAAGGTCGATGAGATGCTTCTGATCGAACAGGCCAAATCCATTGTAGATGACCTGCGTAAGCAGGGCAAATGGGATAGATAGGACTGTTCGATCTTGCCATCCGTGGCATGTTGGCAATGAATAGCCGGCGGCGAAGACGGGTGTTTCCTCTGCTGTTGGATTTAAAGCCCCTTGGGGATTCAGCAGCTCTTTTGAGCTGCCGGCTTTTTTGATGCAGAACTTCGGATATCCTGCAGCGTGGTGTCTGGAGAGGGTAGGGATAGCATCTTAAATATCAATTATTCGTTTGGTCTGCTTGATAATCCGTACCAGCAGTATCCTACTTGTCATCTTTTCGCTTGCAACTTTGTTCCTGGTGCTTGGCCCAAGTTTGTCAATTTTTCAAAGAGGCACAGGCAGTAAGGGGCTATGCCGGTAGTTATGGTCACTACTTATTTGACCGAGGTTATTTTTCTCGGCAATGGTAACTCGTTTAGCCCTAAGCGTTTA